>Ga0302215_10001702_pt1 | contig 15506 bp, 14 predicted proteins | sample II_Fen_N3_1_FD_194580 | JGI IMG/M metagenome (GOLD analysis project Ga0302215, IMG submission 194580) | Peat permafrost microbial communities from Stordalen Mire near Abisko, Sweden - II_Fen_N3_1 | ecosystem: Environmental > Terrestrial > Soil > Wetlands > Permafrost | place: Sweden: Abisko...
CAGGACATTTATTCCCGATACATTATACGTACTTAAAAAAGAGTTGAGGCCAACCGGTGAAACTGAAATTCTGATTCCCGATTCTGTTTTTCCGAAAGTAAATCTCAACTACACGCTGGACGTGCGATTACTGACTTCTGACAATGAAATCATTACCGAAGAAAAACAATTGTCGTATTTCTATACACAAAAACGATTCGATATTAAGCTTATAAACGATTCTATACAATTCACTTATCTTGAGAACGACCAACCTGTTTCTTGGAAAGTTGATATTTATGCAACTGATAATTTTGGATTTAAAACAGATTTAGTCCAAACAGTTACTCCCTGTAAAGTCAAATTAAATCCATTTTACAATCAATATTGTATAAAAAGCGACAGTTTATTCTGGTCTTTCAATATGGCTTCACAATCTTCTCTTTTACAATGCATGTCGCAACGGACAAAGGACTCTGTATTTGTTGAAGTGAATAATCCTCGTAAACTGAACTTCACGTACAATATTTATAAAAAGAACACGGAAAAACTTCGGGGTTCCGGCGATTCGCTATCTGTTCGGCAGCACAGTGCTGCGAAAGAAAACTACTTTATCTCCTTACGTTATTTGTGGGGTGGAAAAATAAAAGAAGAAAGTTACCGCATACCATTCTTCGATAAAAACCTGAATATCGCAGTTAAACAGTCTCGAATTGTTTATCCGGGACAGAAAGTAAACCTGGAAATAAATGTGACCGATCAGGCAGGCAAACCTGTTCCAAATGTTGACCTGACAGCCTACTCGCTAACAAGTAAATTTGATTACGATCCTCCAAAAGTTCCTTATCTAGGAAAATTAGCTGCAAATAAAGCAGTTATAAATAATTTCACCCTAAAGGATAATAAGATGAATGAAACTTGTCTTTTACCTTTGAATTACGAATCGTGGAAAAAATTCGCTGCAATTGATTCGATTGAGTATTATAAATTCCTATATCCCGGCACACAACTTTATCGTTTCGAATATAAACCGGCAAATAAAATCACGCAGTTCTCACCCTATGTTGTTTCCAATAAAGGTGATTTAATACCTGTAAAAGTAATATATGTGGATAGTAAACCTCTTTATTTTAGTTGGTCTACTATAAAACAACCTTATTCGTTTCAGGTTGATTCCGGTTATCATACCATTAAGCTCCGCACAGCCGAAAGAAGTATTACATTAGATAGTCTCTATTTTAATCAGGGCAAAAAAGTTGTTTTCAGTTTACAGGAAAAATTAGCAACGAATCATATAAAATCGGAAAAAGCAGAAACTACGCTCAGTCAACACGAACGGAATGTATTATTTCGTTACATTTTCCCTTATCGAAATACTTTTGGTGAAAAATATGCCTGGATAGAAGATGATAATTTCATTCAATTACTTAATCCTGTTGAAAATAAAAGATATAATCAACAAAATTTTGCCGGACCTGTTTCAGGTGATGTGACTTTTAATCTCAAGGATGGTTATTCTACCAATTTCAATCACGAAGCTTTTTTTGAATATGATTTTGCTCCTAATCTGCTTAAGATGCGGGAAATAAATAAAAAATACTATCCTGATATTCAATCCTATTTTTCTCCCGATCAGGAAATGTCTGACGAAGTACTGACCAAACAGAAAATTGAGACAGACTGGAAAGATTATATGGAAATGAAACGAAGGGAAAAACCGCGTTATAATTACCCTATATCCACTCAAAAAGGTTTTGGAAAATTAAACATTGATATTCAGGCAAAAAAACAACAGACATTCAAGACACCTTTAAACATATTGATGTTCAGATATGATACGCCTAATTTTTTGCGCATTTATCCCGGCAATATTAGTTTGATGCATCAATTGGAGAAAGGATTATACCGGATTATCATTTTTTACCCCGGTTCGAGTTATCAGGTTGTAGATTCAATCGATATAAAAACAAATGGATTGAACTATTGCCTGATACAACAACCTATTACACTTCCAAAAGATTCTTTTAGTATCTATGTAAGCGATTTGATTGAAAAAAATCTGTTTAAACCAATTCCAGATTTTTATTCCGAAAAAAGTGAACTTGGAGATATTTACAATCAATATCAAAAGAAGTATACTTATGATGGTGAAGGAAATACGATTTCGGGAGTTGTCTACGAGGAAAGCACGAAAGAGGCCCTTATAGGCGTGTCCATAAATATAAAAGGTACCTCTTATGGAGTAATTTCCGATATAGAGGGTCGATTTACAATTAAAATTCCCGCTGATAAACATATTCTTCTAATTTCATACATCGGCTTCATTTCTCAAGAAATCGATTTGAATAGAACAAATACTACAGCTATTGGATTAAAAGAAGATTTTAAACATTTAGATGAAGTCGTTGTAATTGGTTATGGAACAATGAAAAAATCTGATTTAACAGGCGCGGTATCGACAATTTCTTCAAATGATTTAATAGGAAGCATTCCGGATGTAAGTGGGAATATTAGTCAGGCTTTACAGGGAAGACTTGCCGGAATTGATGTTGGAAATCCCGGAGGTGGCACTTCAATCAGAATAAGAGGAACTTCTTCGATTGATTTTAATCAAACTCCGCTTTTTGTTATTGATGGAAATATCTTTACCGGAAATATAAAAGATCTTGATCCTGCATTAATTGAAAAAATTGAGGTGTTGAAAGATGCATCGGCTACAGCTATTTATGGTTCCAGAGGTGCAAATGGTGTGATTATTATCGCCACAAAACCAGGCACATTCAAAACAACTAAAATTGAAGAATTAAAAGGAGCCGATTATGACAATTCTTTTTTAGATGCGGCATCTAAAGCAAGTTCTATTCGCAATAAATTTTCTGATTATGCTTACTGGCAACCTCGCCTGACAACTGATAAAGAGGGAAAAGCTTCATTCGAAGTAACTTTCCCCGATGATGTTACCAATTGGGAGACTTTTGTATTAGCCATGAACGACAAAAAGCAGAGCGGACAAACAGCGGGAAATATAAAATCGTACAAACCTCTTATGGCTCAACTGGCTTTACCAACTTTCATTCTGGAAAAGGATACCACCTTCGTTATCGGGAAATCACTTAATTATACACCCGATTCAGTGAATATAACTACGGCATTCGAAGTAAATGGTAAGAAGGCTTTTTCTAGAAATAAAACTTGTATTAATTCAGTGCTTGATACTTTACAAATCATTGCCCCTCACGATTCAATTACGATTCGGTATTCGCTCACCAAGCCTGATGGTTATTTTGATGGTGAACAAAGACAAATTCCGGTTTACCGTATCGGACTGGAAGAAACAAAAGGAAATTTTCTGATTCTGAATAATGATACGACCATTTCACGAAGTTTCGATTCATCGTTGGGTGAAGTGACCTTGTATGCACATGCTGATTATTTAAATGTATTGGAAGAAGAAATCGGCAAATTATCATCCTACAAGTATTATTGTAATGAACAAATAGCTTCAAAATTAAAAGCCTTATTAGCCGAGCGGTTGATTGCAAAATATGCCGGGAAAGAACCGAAAAATGAAAACAAAATTGAGAGTCTCATTCGCTTGTTACTTAAAAACAGGAAAAAAGATGGATTATGGGGATGGTGGAAAGATTCCGACACTCATTACCAGTTCAGCTTATATATTCTAGACGCATTAAATCAAGCTAAAAACCAAGGATTTAAATTGAATTTAGACGAGTCTAAATTAGCAGAGTTACTGATTTATGAATTGGATAATACATCAACTTTTGATATTTCTCTGAATATATCCATGTTGAAAACATTGAAAGCCTATAACGGTGTTATCAATTACAAAGCATATGTCGATAAGCTGGAAAAAACGAAGAATATAAGTTTGAATAATTACCTGAAATTGTTGGAATTAAAGCAACTTTGCGGTTTAGAGTGTAAAACAGATACATTGAAAAAGATTCAACAAAATACTCTTTTCGGGAATATATATTATGCTGATAAACTTCCAAAAAACAGTTTATATGATAATGATATTCAGAACACGCTTCTTGCCTATCGCATATTAAAAAACAAAAATCAGAGTGATACGGTTTCAGCTAAAATAAGACGTTATTTTCTTGAAATGAAGCAGAGTTCTGGATGGAGAAACACATATGAATCGGCACAAATATTGGAAACTATTTTGCCTGATGTTCTGGGAACCAAAAGCAAATGGGAAAAATCAGTTTTGAAACTTAACGGCGATGTAAATACAACTGTTACAAAATTTCCATTTGAACTGAAATTAAAACCGGAACAAAAAATAAATATTACCAAAACCGGTTCCGACCCCATTTATCTGACAACTTATCAACATAACTGGAATAAAACTCCAAAACTTAAAAGCGGTGATTTTGTTATAACAACACATTTTGAGGATAACTCGTTACATTTGGTAGCCGGAAAACCAACAAAACTGATTGTAAATCTGGAAGTGACTAAAGATGCTGATTTTGTTATGCTCAACGTTCCAATCCCCGGTGGTTGTTCATACGGAGAAAAAGGAAGTTATTTCAAAAACGAAGTTCATAGGGAATATTTCAAAAACGAAACAGATATTTTCTGTCAAAAACTTAAAAAAGGAAGTTATGTCTTTGAAATCAATCTGATTCCACGTTTCAATGGAAAATACACATTGAATCCGTCAAAAGTGGAATTAATGTATTTCCCATCTTTTAACGCTAATAATGAAGTTAAAAAGGTGACTATAAACTAATACAAACCATTATAATTAAATCATATGTTAGTTTTGAACATATTAAAACAAAATCTTTCTTTAGATTTTGCTTTTAATTTTTTAGTCAGCCAAAATATTGGTAATTTTGCAACGATTTACGATTGAAATTGTTGGAATGGTTATTAGAAGTAATAATTTCATTTTTCAACGTTAAAAGAGCAAATGAAGAAAGTATATCTCGTTCTCGTATTCATCTTATCCGGTGTTACAACAGCATTCGCACTTATTCCCGACAGCATTTCGACCGTTTACACTGATGGAGAGTTTGTTTCGCATTATCAGACAAAGACTAAGTTAAACGCAAAAATCACACAGGAAGTTTCCGATTATTTGGTCAGCGATTTTCATAAAACTCCCGATAATCTGTTTAACTGGGCGTTGAAAGATTTGGGACTGCAGGAAAAAAAGAAGAATGATTTACTTTTTATCCTGAAATCGTCGGTAACCGATTCGAAAACCGGAATCACTCACGGGGAGTTTGATATTATTATTCCGCTTATTACCACGTTTAAGGACGTGAAAGTAGATGCCATTGTTTCGAAAAAAGTATTTAGTAATGCCGAAACAAAAGTGACTGCCGATATTATTTATTCGAGTTTGTTGCTCAAATACGCCATTGGAACATTGACTTTTATTCCACAGAACGATGGCGAATTTTTGCTTGTTACGCACGTAAAAATCAAATTCGGGTGGTTCTTTAATATCTTTATTACCCGGCACCGGTACAAAAGCATTGTGGAATGGAGAATTAAAAAGTTTACCGAAAACATACGGAATGAATGTTTACAAAGACAAAAACAAATAACGAAAACTTCGAAATAGACCTTATCTTCATTCGTTTATCAATTCAATGAAAAATCATATTCTTGGAATACTTTTATTATTTTTGCTCACTACTCCGGCAGTTGCGTCACCCGTTGACTCCATCTCGACGGTGTATAAAAACGGGGAATTTGTAACCTATTGTCAGGTTTTAGTAAATGCAACGGATACCACATGCAATAAAGTTTCCATGGACTTTGACTACCAGATGCGTTATAACCTGGATGCACTGTTCAGTTGGGCGCTGAAGGGAATGAATCTGCGTAAAGAACGAAATGAATTGATGATGTTTTATTTTAAATCAACCTCCTTCAACAAAGAAACGAATGTAATCCGGGCTGTTGGCGACGTAATAGTGCCGGGCATCATAACTATTCCCAACATATTCGTGGACAGTAAAATTACTTCCAAAAAATATGTAAATGGAAAAAGTACTGTTTACCTCGATTTGCAAAGTGCCAACGGATTTATGAAGAACATGAACAATTCGTTTTCGGTAATTCCAAAAAAGGACAAAGGAGTATGGATCACGCTCGAATCGCACATTCGTTTCGGTTGGTTTTTCGATATTTTTATAACGCAAACCCGTTTTAAAGCTATTATGGAATGGCGCTTAAAACGATTTATACATAATTTAAAGGACGAAGCGGAAAGAAGAACAGTTAGCAGTAAACAGTTATCAGTTACCAGTAAATAAATAGCAACTCAACATAAAAATGGCTGAAAAAACACTTTTAGAAAAATTAGAAGGATTACAACACAAGTTCGAAGAGATTTCGACTTTAATTACCGACCCGGCAGTGATTGGCGATATGAAACGTTACGTGAAACTCAATAAAGAGTATCGCGAATTGGAACGCATCATGGATGCACAGCAGGAATACAGAACTGCCTTATCACATTTAGCTGAAGCTAAAGAATTGCTGGATAATGAAACTGATCCCGAAATGCGCGAAATGGCCAAAGCGGAAATTGATGAAATAGAACCGAAAATTCCGGACATGGAAGAGAACATCAAGCTGTTACTCATTCCTGCCGACCCCGAAGATAATAAAAATGCCATTGTCGAAATTCGTGGAGGAACCGGCGGTGACGAAGCAGCCATTTTTGCCGGCGATCTTTTCAAAATGTATCAGAAATACTGCGAAACAAAAAGCTGGAAAACAGAAATCACTAACATCAGCGAAGGCACTTCCGGTGGATTTAAGGAAATAATCTTTACCGTATCCGGCGAAAACGTGTACGGAACACTGAAATATGAATCGGGCGTTCACCGCGTTCAACGTGTACCTCAAACCGAAACACAGGGACGTGTTCATACGTCGGCAGCAACCGTGGCCGTGCTTCCCGAAGCGGAAGAATTTGATATTGAATTAAAAGAATCCGATGTGCGTGTCGATACGTTTTGTTCGTCCGGTGCCGGTGGACAATCTGTAAATACCACGTATTCAGCTATTCGTCTGGTACATATTCCCACCGGGATTACCGTACAATGTCAGGATGAGAAGTCACAGCATAAAAACAAAGCGAAAGCCATGATTGAGCTTCGGTCGAGAATATATGCCATTGAACATCAGAAATACCTGGACGAAATCGGTTCTAAACGTAAAACCATGGTTTCTACAGGCGACCGTTCTGCAAAAATCCGTACGTATAATTATCCTCAGGGTCGTATCACCGATCACCGTATCAACTTCACCATTTACAACCTCTCGGCCTTTATGGGTGGTGATGTGCAGGGCGTTATTGATCAACTCATCGTTGCTGAAAATGCCGAACGATTGAAGGAAAATGAATTATAAAGTGGTGATTGTTTAAATGGTTGATTGGAAAATAGTAAATTGTAAATGAATAAATAGTAAATATAAAGATGACCAAACAAGAATTATTTGAAAACATACAGCGCAAGAAATCATTTCTTTGCGTGGGACTGGATACCGACGTAAATAAAATTCCGGAACATTTATTCGATGAAACGGAAGATCCGATTTTCGAGTTCAACAAAGCTATTATCGACGCTACAGCCGATCTTTGCGTGGCTTACAAACCAAATCTTGCTTTTTACGAAAGTCTGGGACTGGAAGGTTGGGAAGTGCTCGAACGTACCGTTGATTATATTCGTGAAAATTATCCCGATCAATTCATTATAGCTGATGCAAAACGCGGTGATATAGGCAATACGTCAGCTATGTATGCCCGTACATTCTTTGGCAACATGGAGTTCGATTCGGTAACTGTAGCTCCTTACATGGGCGAAGATTCGGTTTCCCCTTTCCTTACTTACGAAGGCAAATGGGTAACTTTACTGGCTTTAACGTCAAACAAAGGAGCATTGGATTTTCAGTTTATGCGCGATGCTGATGGAGAGTTTTTATTCGAAAAAGTGTTGAAAACCTCTCTCAAATGGGGAACAGATGAAAACATGATGTATGTGGTTGGAGCTACTAAGGCTGAAATGCTGACAGATATTCGCGCCATTATTCCTGAACATTTTCTTTTGGTTCCGGGCGTTGGCGCTCAGGGTGGAAGTCTGGCCGATGTGGCTAAATTCGGTTTAAACAGTTCGTGTGGTTTATTGGTAAACTCTTCACGACAAATTATTTACGCTTCGGATGAAAAGGATTATGCAAAGGCTGCACGACTGGAGGCGGAAAAAGTACAAACTGAAATGGAATTTATTTTGAAGCAGGCCGATTTGATTTAAATCATCTTCTGCATGGCTAACCACAGCTTATCATCTTCGGGAACCGGAGCAGTGATTTGAATAAGCGCTTTGGAAACAGGATGAATAAATTCAACTTGGTGGGCATGAAGGCTTATTCCTCCGTTCGGATTGGAACGCGCAAAACCATATTTCAAATCGCCCTTTATCGGGCAACCCATTTTCGCAAGCTGACAGCGAATCTGATGATGACGGCCGGTTTCAAGATGAACTTCCAGTAAATAATATGTATCGGAATGAGCTAGCAGTTTGTAAGTTAACGCTGCAGCTTTAGCATTTGGAACCATTTTATCGTGTGCCACCGACTTGTTTTGCTTTTCGTTACGTAGTAGAAAATGCTCTAGCCGACCTTCGGGTTGCGCCGGTTTCTCTTTTACAATGGCCCAATATGTTTTCTTTACTTCCTGATTTTTGAACATTTCGTTCAAACGGGTCAATGCTTTGCTGGTTTTAGCAAAAAGAACCACCCCACTCACCGGACGATCAAGTCGATGAGTCACACCACAAAAAACTTCACCCGGTTTATTGTATTTTTCTTTCAAATACTTTTTTATAGTTTCCGAAAGCGGTTCATCACCGGTTTTATCTCCCTGTACAATTTCCGAACAGGTTTTATTCACGGCTATTATGTGGTTATCTTCGTAGAGAACTTTCATTTTAAATCATAATTTATAATGTATAATTCATAGTGAAAAAGGGTTGTTAGAAAAAATACCCCGAAAATTAAAAACAAACCTAGTTCAAGATTCTGATTTTAATTATGCATTATGAATTGTGCATTACGCATTTATTTGTCTTTGTCTCACCGCTTCATAAATCAACACTCCGGCTGCCACTGAAACATTTAATGAATCAATTGTTCCGAGCATAGGAATGGTTACCATTTCGTCGCAAAGACGCAAATGATCGGGACTTACACCTTCATCTTCAGCTCCCATAATAATCGCAATCGGTTCGGTCATGCCGGCTTCGGTGTAGTTTTTGGTTGCTTTCTCGCTGGCAGCAACAATTTTTATTCCGGAAGCAACTAAATACTTTAATGCATTTCCCATATTTGCTTCACGACAAACAGGAATAGAAAGTAAAGCTCCTGCAGAGGTTTTAACTGCATCAGCATTAATGGAAGCTCCGCCTTTTGTTGGAATCACAATGGCGTCAACACCTGCACATTCGCAGGTTCGGGCAATAGCCCCGAAGTTACGAACATCGGTTACACCATCCAATACCACGATAAACGGCATACGACCTTCTTCGTAAATTCCCGGAATAATATCTTCGATGCGTTGGTATGTAACCGGTGAAATAAATGCAATAACTCCCTGATGGTTTTTCACCGTCATTTTATTCAGTTTTTCAATCGGAACATATTGAACGGGAACCGGCGAACCGTTTAAAGCAGTGAAAAGCTCGCGCGACAAATCACTCGTCATATCGCGACGCATCAGAATTTTATCAATTTCTTTTCCGGCCTGAATGGCTTCAATCACGGCACGAATTCCGAAAATCATATCCTTTTCAGGACGTTGTTTGTTTTTGTAGTTTATCATATTATTCTAATTTGAAAGACATATTTTGCCTCCCTAATATTAATTCTCATTAATAAGTTGCTTTAATTCTGCTATTTTCATTTCTCTCTCAAAGGAAAACGTCTTATCTTTTTCATTCAGAAGATAATATAACTCCAGAGCTTTTTGATAAAAACTCTGAGAATGTGAAATATTTTCTTGAGCCAAAAATGAGTTTGCTGTTTCGTGAGCCAATCCGGCCAATGCTTCCAGATAATTCCCTGAATATCCTATTTTTTTAATCGTTTCTACAAATATCTCAACAGGCATAATAGCCAGTTCCTCTACATTTAGATTGAGCAATTCTTTATATGCTTCATCCGCTAACCTTAGAGCATCCTCCGGAAATCCTTTATCCCGAAACCCAAACATAGCAGCAATTACATGGCTTAGTTTCTCAAGGTATTTGAGCAGATAATCTTCTTTTGGCACTTTAATTGACTAAGAATGAGTGATTAAGAATTGCTTTAATTCATTTTATTTCAGGCACAAAGGTAGCTAAATTATTGTATATCATCACAATGCATTTATAAAATTCATATAACTCATTAAAATCCAAACAGATGCATAATTATGTATTTTGAATTATAAATTCCGGATTTCTTCGCTTATCTTTGTGCTTCTTTTAAAATTTCAAATCAATACAATGTTTCAATCACATATTGGTGAGTTTGCCGGATTAGGAGTTTCGGTTTGCTGGACCATGAGCGCTTTATTTTTTGAAAAAGCCGGACATAAAATCGGTTCATTATCTGTCAATTTTATCCGCTTGCTTTTTGCTATTGGTTTTCTCGGAATAACAACTTTTTTTAGCCGTGGACTTTTCTTTCCAACCGACGCAACTCCCTATCAATGGTTTTGGTTGGGTTTATCAGGGTTTATCGGTTTCTTTCTCGGCGATATGTTGCTTTTTCAGTCATACATGGTAATCGGCTCACGAACAGCAGCTTTAATTATGAGTCTTGCTCCAATGATTACTGCTATTATCGGTTGGTTTTTTCTGGACGAAATTCTGTCAACTAAAAATATTATTGCTATCGTTGTGAGCGTATCAGGTATAATTATAGCCATTTCGAATCGCAAAATGAAACTGAATATACCTTTCAAAGGATTTTTACTGGCATTTGGTGGTGCAATGGGTCAGGCAGTAGGTTTAATTCTCAGCAAAAAAGGTATGGGACATTATGATCCGGTAGCCGCAACTCAAATTCGTGCCATGTTTGGACTGTTAAGTTTCGGCATTCTTATGACCGTGCTACATCGCTGGAAAAAAATCGGGCAAGCTTTCACTCACGCAAGTGCCATGAAATCAGTGACTGTTGGTGCTTTTTTTGGCCCTTTTGTAGGTGTTGCTCTCGGGCTTTTTGCAATTCAACAAACAAAAACAGGCATTGCTTCTACACTTATGGCTTTGGTTCCAATATTCATAATTGTTCCGTCTTCCATTATGTTTAAAGAAAAAATCAGGCCACAACAAGTCATAGGAGCAATTATCAGTATTGCAGGAGCCAGTTTGTTTTTCCTTTAAACAAAATCAATAATAACAGAGAATTCATTCATTTTTTCAGAAAAAAACTTTATTTTTGTAATATAAAACTTGTTAGAGGAAAGTTGCCGGAGTGGTCGATCGGGCTTGTCTCGAAAACAAGTGTACGGGTAACTGTACCCAGGGTTCGAATCCCTGACTTTCCGCAAAAATAAACCCCGAAATAAGCTGTTGGCTTATATCGGGGTTTTTCATAGAAAAGGCAAACAGAGTATATTGTAAAATTTATTTTTTCTTCATTGCAAAAACAAGTTGATACTGTTCGACAAAAGTAGAACAATAAAGCTCGAAAAGTGTGTCAATTTATAAAAATGCACACATTTGGTCATTTATGAATGTATTATCAGGAGATAATTTGGTGAGATTAAGATTGAATAATCTTTTTATTTTTTAAGCGGTATTCGGATGGAGTAAGATTTGTGAATTTTTTAAAAGCCTTATTGAAACTGCTTTTTGAGCCAAAACCACATTCATATCCAATCGCTTCAAGTGTTATTTTTTCAAACTGAGTTGAATTTAAAATTTTCTTGGCATCGTTAATTCTGAATTCATTTATAAAGTCCGGGAAACTTTTATTAACTCTCTTATTCAATATATTAGACAAATGATGAATGGATATTCCCGTTTGGTCTGATACATTTTGAATGTTACAATCCTCATTAAGATACGGTTTCTTTTCATTTATGAATTCAATTAAAATTTTAAAGTAATCTTCAGCTGTCTGATCATCTATTTTTAGAACAGACTCTTTTGATTTAATTTCCACAACATTTTCAGATGTAAAAATACCGGTTTGCCAGGCCGACTTTACAAAAATATACATAAACTGAATATCCATTGCTAATTGAGCAATGATTAATGTAGTTCTCTCGTTTGCAAAATAAAAACACAAGGGTGCCGAAAGCAACATGATGGCTATATCAATTATTATAAATGTTTTCAACCAGGAAACTTCAACCTGAGCATAGTTTAAAGTTACTTTACTTGTTGATTTTAATTTGCTTTTAATCAGCGAATAACAAATAAACAAATAAGTTGTCATTTGTAAATAAAACAATCCGTTTAAAAGATTTGTTTGCCAAATTCCGGTTTCAAAATTTTCAACTAAAAGTTGAATTTTTGATTGATACTGTAATGTTATAAAATAGATGATAAAACACAGAGCAGGTAAAAGTGGAATAAAATGATACCATAATTTCCGGAATTGAATGGAGAATGATTCATTCAGGATCGATTTTATATAAAAATATAAAAATGGCCCCATTAATAAAACTAATAAATAATCAATCGGGAGATAGAAAGAAAGAATTGAAAAATCTTTATTTAAAAGTGCAGAAGAATAATATGATAATATAATGCTGTAAACAGCCATTATCAGAAAAATACTGCCAAGAATCTGATTGGCTTTTTTAAGTGGAGATTTTCTAAATAACAAAACTCCTGCAAAAATCAAATAATTAAATCCTGAAATCAGCGTAATATATTTCAAAAACATATTTCCCAAATTTTAATATTTTTGCAAAGTAAAGAAAAAAGAATTATAATAAATTATGCTTCAAACATATTTGAAACAAATTATTTGTTAATAATAGCTAATTTCATTTCTTTGAAAACTAAAATTGAGCGTTGAACTTCAAGGAGTCAATTAAATAAGTTTTCGTACTTTTGTAGAATCAAAAAAAGAATATATGACTTATCAGCGTAAACCGGACTGGCTTAAAATAAAATTTGAAAGTAATGCACAGTATGTAAAAGTACATAATGTGGTTAAAAGCAATAATTTGCATACAATTTGTTCAAGCGGTCGTTGCCCGAATATGAGCGAATGCTGGAATAAAGGAACTGCAACTTTAATGATTTTGGGTGAAATATGCACACGTTCATGTAAATTTTGTAATACGCTTACAGGCAAACCGCTCACACCCGATCCAAATGAACCAGCTCATGTTGCCCGGTCTATTCAATTAATGCAATTATGCCACGCAGTCATAACCTCTGTTGATCGTGATGATTTGTCGGATGGTGGTGCTGCGCACTGGGCAGAAACTATCAGATGTATTAAAGAAGTCAATCCGGAAACAACATTAGAAGTTTTAATTCCTGATTTTGATGGTAAAACTGAACTAATTGATTTGATTATTAATGAGAAACCAACAGTTATTTCACATAATCTGGAAACCGTACGCAGATTAACTTCTTCTATAAGAACAAAAGCAAAATATGAAACGAGTCTTGGTGTTTTGAAACACATTGCTTCAAAGCAAATTACTGCTAAAACAGGAATTATGCTCGGTTTGGGTGAAACTGAAGATGAAATCCTGCAATTGATGGACGATGTACTTGAAACAGGGTGCTCAATTTTGACGATTGGTCAATATATGCAACCATCACGTCAAAATATTGCTGTGAATGAATATATTACCCCTGAAAAATTTGAAGAATATAAGCAAATAGGACTAAAAAAAGGATTTCATATAGTTGAAAGTGCACCACTGGTTCGTTCATCCTATTGTGCCGAAAAGCACATTATTTAATTTGTCAATTTTGAACTGAATTAAAGTATGGACAAATTTATAAAATAGCGTAACATTCCATAAACAATTTCCGGCTAATTTTGTTCTATTATCTATTGGATTAAAGCAATTGTTCATAAGTTTCATATAAACACATTACTTTAATTTTATTCACTTTTATTAGCTATAAATTGTTTGTAATCATTACAAATATAAAATAAATATAAATTATTGGTTTTGGTTAATAATATCTCTTCAAACATGATTGAATAATAAAAATATTATCTATATTTGCATCGAAAATCATGAACAAATATTTTCGAAAGAGTTCTTTATTTTATATTCTTCAGTATAGACAACTGACAATCAACCACTTTTCTTCTAAAGAAAGTTTATTTCTAAAGGATTTGTTTTCTATGAACAATTATTGACTTAGCCAATGTAAAAATTGCTAAGTTTATTTATTCACACTAAAAACTCTATCAATATGAAAGACGTTCAATTTGAAAATGAATTAGTAGCGCTACAAAGTAATATGCGTAACTTCGCCTTCTCGCTCACGTTAAATCGTGACGATGCAGAAGATTTATTACAAGACACTACTTTAAAGGTATTGGATAATCAGGAAAAATTTACTGACAACGTTAATTTTAAAGGTTGGGTACTTACCATTATGAAGAATATCTTCATAAATAATTACCGCAAAATTGTTAGAAATCAAACAGTTGTTGATAAAACCGAGGATTTACATCATCTTAATTTACCACAAAATTCAGGTTTTGACAGCCCTGAAGGATCTTACGCCATTGGCGAAATCACCAATAGTATTGCTGCATTTGCCGACGAATACAGAATTCCCTTTTCAATGCACATTCAGGGTTTTAAATACGAAGAAATTGCCCAAACAATGAATTTACCAATTGGAACAGTTAAAAGTAGAATATTTTTAGCGCGAAAAAGACTTCAGGAACAGTTAAAAGATTATCGCTATTAAAATATATGATTTCATAAAAGCCGAAGAACAACTCTTCGGCTTTTTTTGTTGCTTTAATGAACCGAAAAATCTCAAATTTCTTTTAAAATATTTATGAATACGGCCATAACAATGCTCGGAAGTAATTTCAATGCAACTGAAAATATTGAACTTGCCATCGAGAAATTATCTGAACATTTCGAATTGATTTCCCAAAGTACTATTCTCATCTCTAAACCTGTTGGAGAAAAATATAAGGCTGATTTTCATAATATTGCACTGAAATTATCGTCGGATGAAACTGCACTGGAAACAAAATCAATTTTTAAGGAAATTGAGAATGAATTAGGCAGAACACCTGAAAGTAAACAACTTGGAATTATCCCCATCGATATAGATCTGGTATTCTGGAATGAAAACCTGATTCATCCGGATTATGACCGTTTCGATTTTGTCAGAAAATGTATTGATGAAATTTTCTGATTTGCACTCCAAAACATCAATTAATCACCATATTATCTAATCAAGGACCATAAATATTCAGAACTTATGCTTTGGTTTCATTAAAATAATTCGCACATTTTACTTTGTAAATTGTGAATT
>Ga0302215_10001704_pt1 | contig 15493 bp, 8 predicted proteins | sample II_Fen_N3_1_FD_194580 | JGI IMG/M metagenome (GOLD analysis project Ga0302215, IMG submission 194580) | Peat permafrost microbial communities from Stordalen Mire near Abisko, Sweden - II_Fen_N3_1 | ecosystem: Environmental > Terrestrial > Soil > Wetlands > Permafrost | place: Sweden: Abisko...
CACCCATTGGCAGGTGAAAACCTACATTTCAAAGGTTCTGTACTTGAAGTTCGTGAGCCAACCGAAAAAGAATTAGCTGCACTTACCGGTGGTGGTTGCGGTGGAGGCTGTGGTTGTGGTGACGGCGGATGTGGTGAAGGTGGCTGCGATGACGAAAGTTGTGGCTGCGACGATAAATCAGAAAAAGTTGGTAGTAGCTGTGGATGTGGTTGCAACTAATCATTTGTTGAGATTAATTTAATAAATAATTAAATGGATATTAAGTGGTTTTAAGCCGCATAATATCCATTTTTTGTAAAGTTTAGTTTGAAAAATTCATATTTTCTAGTAACTTTGTGCTTATTACTTAAACGTATGAATTTTGAATTGAAATATATTTATTCAAAATCCATATTTGAAAATTTATAAACTTATGTCGAACACAATAGGAAAATTATTTACTTTCACTTCTTTTGGCGAATCGCACGGACGAGGTATTGGTGGCATTGTTGATGGCTGTCCGGCGGGTATTGAAATGGACGAGAGTTACATTCAAAATGAATTAAATCGTCGTCGTCCCGGTCAATCGGATATTTCTACTCCTCGAAAAGAAGGTGATAAAGTAGACTTTCTTTCTGGAATTTTTGAAGGAAAAACCACAGGAACCCCTATAGCTTTTGTTATCTGGAATGAAAACCAACACAGTGGTGATTATGACCATTTAAAGGAAGTATATAGACCTTCGCATGCCGATTATACCTACCAACAAAAATACGGTATTCGCGACCATAGGGGAGGAGGGCGCAGCTCGGCGCGTGAAACAGCTTCTCGTGTGGTGGCAGGAGCTATTGCTAAACTTGCATTGAAAAAACAAGGAATAGAAATTACTGCTTTTACATCTCAGGTGGGGCATATTGCCATGACTAATAATTATGAAACGGCTGATTTGTCCCTTATTGAAAGCAATATAGTGCGTTGTCCTGATACCGAAACTGCTGATAAAATGATTGCTTACATCAAACAATTGAAAGATGAAGGCGATTCCATAGGTGGCATAATTTCGTGTGTAATAAAAGGTGTCCCTGTTGGACTTGGAGAGCCTATTTTCGATAAATTACAGGCACGATTAGCTCAATCGATGTTAAGTATCAATGCTACTCATGGTTTTGATTATGGACGTGGTTTCGAAGGTGTAAGCCTGAAAGGTTCAGAAATGAATGATTCGTTTGTAAAAGATGGAGATAAAGTGACTACTAAAACCAATAATTCAGGTGGAGTTCAGGGTGGAATAAGCAACGGACAGGATATTTATTTCCGTGTATTATTTAAACCGGTAGCAACTATTGCTAAGAAACAGGAAACACTCGATATTCATGAAAACAAAGTTGATTTGGAAGCCCGTGGACGTCATGATCCTTGTGTTTTGCCACGTGCTGTGCCAATTGTGGAAGCAATGGCTGCACTAACGCTTATGGATTTGTATCTGACAAAAAGTTAAGCGCTAAATCAATACATATACTAAAGTGTGTAAAATAACGATGTAACATGGAAGTAACAGCGCAAGATTGGGCCATTATAATCAACCCGAAATCAGGTAAAAGTAAGTTCAGGCAACAACGCAAGTATTTGTTTGATACGCTTAAACATGAAGGAATTAATTTCGAGTATCGCATTACCAAGTTTGCCGGTCATGCCACAAAGATAGCCCAATACTTTGCTGAGAATAATTATCAGAATTTCATGATACTTGGTGGAGATGGAACTACAAGTGAAGTAATTAATGGAATATTCAGTGCCAATATTGAAGATACTGGTCATTTAAAGTTTGCATTAATACCACGCGGAACAGGTAACGATTGGGGTAGATTTTGGGGTTTAACCCGTGATTATAAGAAGTCTGTAGGTGTGTTTTTGAACGGTAAATCACGATCAATTGACATTGGAAAAGTAGAATACGAAGTGGAAGGTACAAAAGAGGCACACTTTTTTATTAACTCAATTGGTTTAGGGCTGGATGCCGCGGTAGTAAATCTAACACACCGTTTAAAAGAAATTTTCGGAAGTCATTCGTTTCTATATACAGTTTCGTTGCTTGGAGCAGTTTTCACGTATCGGGCTCACAGAGTGAAAATTTATTCCGAAGAACGAAATATAAGGGATGGAATGTTTACCATGAACATAGCCAACGGTTGTTACAGTGGAGGTGGCATGAAACAAAATCCCAATGCGTTGCCTTATGACGGTTTGTTGGATGTAATGATGGCTAAGAAGCCGGGTTTTTTCGATATTATTGGAGCTTTGATGCTGGTTTTCAATGGTAAACTACTGGAACATCCTATTATTGAATCGTTCCAAACTAAACGTTTATTGGTTCAAAGTGATAAAAATGCTCTTTTGGAAGCCGATGGAATAATTGTAAATGGCATTTCTCCCTTTAAAATCAGTATTATTCCGAATGCGATTCAGATGATTGTTCCCTAAACCCCTAGCCCCTAAAGGGGAATTAGATTAGTTTTGTCTCCTAAAAACTGGGTTTTTCCGATCCTAAAATTAACATTAGTAGCTCAGTTCCACTTTAGGGGTTCACAAACTTTTCTGCTTCGTCTAAAACATCCAATTTTCCTACATCCATCATTTTGAAATTTTGCGGAATGTAGCCACTGATTTTCTGGTTTTGCGCGTTGGATAAATAGAAATCCATGATTGGAAACTTAGATTCTAATTTATCCATAAGTTCGAAAATCTCGGGCGAAAGAATCTGAATCCCTGCAAAAGCGAGCTTATTGAAACCAGAGATATCATTGAATTTTACAGGTTTAGTTTCACCGGTTTTTTCATTTATCCACCCATTTAGTTTTTGTTCATTATCAAAAAGCAGGTATCGGAATGTATCGCGCTTACTCACCACCAAAGTGGCCATTGAATTTGTTTTCAGATGCTCATTGTACAAGGCTTGCAAATCGATATTGGAAAGAATGTCTACGTTATGTACCAGGAAAGGTTTACCATCGTTGAAAAACCAAGCAGCTTTTTTTATTCCACCGCCCGTGTCGAGCAGAAAATCCCGTTCGTCGGAAACTTCAATGCGAATACCAAAATTATTGTTGGCTTTCAGAAAATCAATTATCTGATTGGGGAAATGATGCACATTGACAATTATTTCATCAAATTTAGATGCCTTGAGTTTAAGAATAACATGTTCCAATAGAGGTTTTCCTGCAATTGGAACAAGAGCTTTAGGCATAATGTCTGTCATGGGCTTTAATCTGGTACCGAGTCCCGCGGCGAATATCATTGCTTTCATACTAACTTTACTGAAAAGTTTTCTTCAATATTCTGCTCCCGATGAACCAGCTGCACTTCTACGCCATACTTTTGGTTGATATGCTCCGCTACTTTTTGAGCAGAATAAACAGAACGGTGGCGACCTCCTGTACAACCAAAACTAATCATAAGGTTTGTAAAACCACGGTCTTTGTAACGTTTTACTGAAGCATCAACCAATGCAAAGGCATGATCAAGGAATGTTAGTATCTCGCCATCCTCTTCCAAAAACACTTTCACCGATTCATCCAACCCTGTCAGGCTTTCATAACGTTCGTATTTTCCCGGATTATTCACAGCACGGCAATCGAACACGTATCCTCCACCATTGCCGGAATCGTCGTTCGGAATACCTTTTTTAAACGAGAAACTATATACTTTTACTACCAATGGTTTGCGTATTTCTATTTCGTGGAATTGCTCTAGACTGGTCATCTCTCGCAAAATTTCGAGCAAATAGGGGTATTCAGAATTTTCAGATTTGATTAATGCACGTAGGTTTTCTATGGCATACGGAATGCTTTGCAAAAAGTGCGGTTTTTTTTCGAAATAGCCTCGGAAACCGTAAGCACCCAGTACCTGTAGCGTTCTGAAAAGAACAAAATGCTGTAGCTGCTTGCGGAAATCAGCTTCATCAATCGGCATTAATTCTTTGAGAGCATCGAGATAAATTTGCAGCAACTCTTCACGCAGTTCGTCGCTATATTTAGCCTTGGCTTGCCATAGAAACGAAGCCACATCGTAATAATAGGGTCCCCGTCGACCTCCCTGAAAGTCTATAAAATAAGGTTCATTGTCTTTTATCATCACGTTTCTACTTTGAAAATCGCGATACATAAAGGTTTTGGATTCCGTGCGCATTAAAATTTCCGACAGACGATCAAAATCATCCTCCAGTCGGTTTTCCTGAAAATCGAGTCCGGTGGATTTTAGAAAACAGTATTTAAAATAATTCAAATCCCACAGAATGGAGCGTTGGTTGAATTCCGGTTGCGGATAACACACCGAAAAGTCGAATCCTTCAGCTCCCAATACCTGAACTGACGGAAGCTTACGCATGGTTTTGCGAAGCAATTCTTTCTCCGGTTCGCAGAATACACCTGTTTTTCGACCTTCGGCAATGGCATCGAAGAGCAAAGTATTACCCAAATCTTCTTGAATGTAAAAACGTCCATCGTCTGTTTGGGCAAAAAACTTTGGAACTGCCAAACCCTGATTGTAAAAGTGTTTGGCCATTTCGATAAAGGCTTTGTTTTCTTCTAGTGAAGTTCCTTCTACACCAATAAGCGAAGTGTTTATACTCTCCAATCTAAAATATCGTCGATTAGAACCGGAGGCTGAAAGTTCTTCTTTCTTAAGTAGTTTTTCGTTGGTTTGTTGCTCGAAAAGTGTTTCTAATTCGTTCATTGTGTTAGTTCGAAGCGTTTGTGTGGTTTGCAATTATGGATGTTTTACTAATGCAAAGATACAAACATCCTTTTAAACAATTGACAAGAACAGTACAAAAAGGGCTGGTTTCGCTGTTTTTGAAGGCTTCAAGTTTTTTGAATCGGAAAAATCTTTGGATTTTGCAATTTTTAATTACGTAGGAATCGCAAACAGTTTATTAAGTACAATAAATCAACTGTGTAAGTAAAAACGGCTTAAATAATTTTATCAACAACAATAAGAATATTCAGGATAAATGATTAGTTTTGCACCATAATCGTCAAACTATGGATATTAAAAAATACCTATCAGTCTTAGGATTTCTTCCTAAAGAGCACACTGTCAATATTTACACAAAAATATACCCCCAATATGGAGGATATTGTATTGATATTGACTTTGGAAAGGAAGAAATTAACTTCAACGAAATAGTTTCGGACAGCAGAACCACTCAAAACTTTGCACAACCGGAAAATTTTGTTGTGTTGGAGTGTGTGGATCGGCTTTTAAATAAAGGCTATAAGCCACAAAACATTATACTGGAAAAAGTATGGCGCTCGGGTCACGGTACATCCGGACGTTTGGACATTTATGTAACCCGTGATGATGAAACTCCATATTTGCTTATAGAGTGCAAAACATGGGGTAAGGAGTTTGAGAAAGAATTGGTCAAAACCAAGAAAGACGGAGGTCAGTTGTTTACTTATTTCCAATTATCGGGCTGCAAAGCAGATGTTGTTATGCTTTACGCATCGGAACTGAAAGGTGTCGACATCCGTTTTAACAATGAAATTATCAAGATAGAAGACGAATACCGAAGTGGCGAAGTAAAAGACATTTACGAAAAATGGAATAAACTCACCAAGGACAATGGTATTTTCGATTCGTGGGTGAAAGCCTATAACTTCCAAAGCAAAGCACTCACCAAAGAGCAGCTCTGCGAAATAAAATCGGAAGATTCCAGCTTTATATTTAATCGCTTTCTGGAAATACTCCGCCACAACGTGGTTTCGGACAAAGGCAACGCCTTCAATAAGATATTCACACTGTTTTTGTGTAAAGTGTACGACGAAACTTCGGCAGTAGATGGCGAAGAGTTGGCATTCCAATGGAAAGAAGGCGTGGATAATCATGTAGATTTTCAGTTACGACTCACCGACTTGTACAGCAAAGGAATGAAAAAGTTTCTGGAGCGAACGGTGAGCGATTTTAGCGAGGAAGATTTCAACAATCGTTGCGCCAATCTGTCCGAAGACACCAAGAAATATCTGCTTCAGGAAGTTATCAAACTCCGCTTGGAAAAAAACAACGAGTTTGCCATCAAAGAAGTGTACGATACCCAATCCTTTGACGAAAATGCAAAAGTAGTGAAAGAGGTAGTGGAGCTTATTCAGGGTTTCCGTATTCGCTATAACAAACGCCAGCAATACTTGTCAGATTTCTTTGAACTATTGCTTACAACAGGACTTAAACAAGAGGCTGGGCAGTTCTTTACTCCTGTTCCTGTAGCTCAGTTTATTATTAAGAGCTTACCACTCGACGTTATTGTACCCGAAAAACTGCAACAAAAAGATGGCGAACTGCTTCCCTATATGATCGATTACGCAGCGGGGAGCGGTCACTTCATTACCGAATACATGCACGAAGTGCAACGCATTGTTGACCAAAGCAACCCGAAAAACTACATCGATCATACTGCCCGCAAAATTAGAAACTGGCAAGACGACCATTTCGATTGGGCTACTCAATACGTGTATGGCATAGAAAAAGACTACCGCTTGGTAAAAGTGGGCAAAGTAGGCTGTTACCTGCACGGCGATGGATTGGCTAATGTAATTTTAAGCGATGGTCTGTCTAACTTTGGTAACAACAAAGACTACAAAGGCAAGTTGAAAAAGGAAGCAAAAGATAGCTCGAAAGACAATCAACAGTTTGATGTACTATTGAGCAACCCGCCCTACTCGGTGTCCTCGTTCCGCCAAACCACACGCGAACATTACAACGAAAACGACTTCGATCTTTACAGCGCGCTCACCGATAATAGTTCGGAAATTGAATGTTTGTTTGTAGAACGCACCAAGCAGTTACTGAAAGACGGTGGTGTAGCTGGTATTATTTTGCCAAGCTCTATATTAAGTACGGCAGGCATTTATACCAAAACCCGCGAAATAATTTTGCAGTATTTCGATATTGTAGCCATTGCCGAGTTAGGAAGCAATACCTTTATGGCAACTAACACAAATACAGTAGTGCTATTTCTGCGCCGCCGCAATAATTACGACTGTGTAAATATCCGCCATGCAGTAACTAATTTCTTTAGTACACAAACCGACCTAACCATTAACGGAGTAGAAACACCCGTGGCAAAATACGTAACACACGTATGGGAAGGACTGAGTTATGATGATTACCTGACGTTGCTAAACAAAACACCCAACGAAAATGCAAGAGCACACGAAATCTATACCGACTACCGCAAAAAAACAAAGGCAAAAGACGAAGCCAAATTTTGGGAAGCCTTATTAGAACTGGAGGCAGAAAAGCTCTATTATTTCATTATGGCTCATCCGCAAAAGGTGGTGTTGGTAAAAACAGGAGAAAAAGATGCCGAAAAGCGGTTTCTGGGTTATGAATTTTCCAACCGCCGTGGTAGCGAAGGTATACATCCTATTCAACGTGGCAAACACATAGAAGAATGCACACAACTATTTGATGCAAAAACGTATGATAACCCCGACAAAGCAAGTACCTATATCAATCGGGCGTTTAAGGGTGACTTCAACAGTGACATAACTGAAAGTATGCGAAATAATGTTTCTCAGACCCAGCTTATCGACATGCTTACTTTTGACCAAGTTGAGTTTGAGAAGACAATCTCCATGAATATAAAAAAAAAAATAAAAATTGATAGTAAGTGGACTCTAAAACGATTAGATGAAGTACTTGACATTGAATATGGAGATAGAATAGTCCGCAAAAATGAAAATGGCAGTCAATATCCCGTTTATGGAGGTGGTAATGAAACTTTCAGGACTGACAAATTTAACAGAGAAAATCGATTTATAATTTCCCGTTTTGGAATGTCTCCAGAATGCGTAAGATTCGTTTCTGATAAATTTTTTCTGAATGATTCAGGGCTGACTATTGTATCTAAGAACGAAAATGAGATTATAAGTAAATACATTAATCAATATCTCTTTTGCAATCAGAATTATATTTATGATTGTGGTAGAGGTGTTGCACAGAAAAATATTGACATAGATTTGTTCAAATCAATCAAGTTCCCCCTTCCACCTAAGGATATTCAGCAAAAAATTGTTGAAGAAATAAATGTAATAGAAGCCAATCTATCTGAAGCCAAAAACAAAATTGAATCAATAAGTAAATCTATAGCTGATATCATTGATAATTCTTTTTCAAAGTATGAAACAAAATCAATAGGTAACATCTGTGATTCTGTTGAATATGGTTCATCCACAAAGTCAGAAAAGAGCGGAATGATTCCTGTTATCAGAATGGGTAATATTCAGAATGGAAAAATAGACTGGTCAGACTTAGTTTATACGAGTAACAACGAAGAAATCGAAAAATATTCTTTACGAAAGGATGACATTTTATTTAATCGAACCAATAGCCCTGAATTAGTTGGGAAGGTTGGTATTTATAGAGGAGAAAGACCGGCAATTTTTGCAGGATATTTGATTCGAATCAATTATAAGAAGGATATGATATTACCTACTTATTTGGTGCACGTACTAAATAGTAAACAAATTAGAGAGCATGGTTTTTCAATCATGTCTAAAAGTGTAAATCAAGCCAACATCAATGGGACTTTGCTAAAATCGTACCGGATTCCGATTCCTCCAATAGAAGAACAACATGAAATCGTATCCAGAATTGAAGCATTTGAAAAGGATATTGATAAAGCTCAAGTGATAATCGATAAAGCTCCAGACCAAAAAGCCGCCATACTGAAAAAGTACTTGTAATCTGAATTTCGGAAGCAACAAAAAAATCAGCCCCTCCCGCCACTTACCCCATAAGCCGCAGGAGGGGATGATAGTTTTTAAGGATTACGCTTTCGGAGCTTCAGTAGCTGCCGTTTTAGCTTGGCCTCTGCTAAGCGCTATTGAGTCCTGAGCACGACCTATACGGACATTGAGTTCTTTTACAAATTCAGTGTAAGAAGCTTCGCCATTCACTACTATAAGTGCATTAATACGTTTCACAATTTTATTGTAAGCCGCATCCACTACCACACGCACTTGTTTCATGCGTAAATCAGACTTTTTAGCATCTTCCGAGTTTCTGGTAGCTTCCAGGGCTATAAACACGTTGTTTTGTCGCTCCAGTTCGTCTATCCAATCTACAATAGCTAAAGTTACAATTTCCGCAGGTAGTTTCGTTCTTAAATCAGCAACCAAACTACTGATAAGACCTGATTCTTCATCATCAGGTTTAGGAACCAAATTACCATAGGTATCGAAAATCACTTTTATCCGTCTGGCAGCTTCACGCACTTCGGGGTTGAAGTGGTTCAGACTGTTAGTTACTTTGTCGGCAAGACCACGAAAAGTAAAATCGCGGTTTTTGTCGGCTCCATCTATCTCCTCGGTAGTAGCACTTTTAGTGATAGCCACCAACGCCACACCTTCGTCGTCCAACAAAGGCAGATAGGCTGCATAATTTTCAACAATACCAAGTGCCTGAGGTGTGTACTTGATAACGGTACTGTTGAAATCGGTTTGAAACTGGTAATGCGCTGCATTACGTTGATTGTGTAAATACAAACTTGCTATTTCCATAAGCAAATAATTAAAAAGGATAAAACATAATATTTAGAAAACACTAGAGACTATTGATTGTCTTTTTGCTGAAAAATGCAGTCCCAAGTTTGGGAAACTCCAACCGAGGGCTCAGAAACACTTTCCCAACGTTGGGAATATAGTTCAGAGGGCTCAGCGGAGCTTTCCTAACATTTGGAATACTCCACCGAGGTGTCAGACAAAGCTTCCCAATGTTGGGAAAGCTTCGCTGAGGTGTCAGCGGAACATTCCCATGCTTGGGACGGCATTTTCAGAAATAAAAAACAATTGTTTGCCTGTTGGCAAACCGAGATAGAGATAGTGAAAGTAGAGTATAGTGAACAAAAATGAATTTCTTTTTTCGTTATCCTGTAGAACTTTAGGCGCAAATATGCACCAGAAATAAACAATCATAATTTTAACGGCTCAAATATATGAAGTTAATTTTATATTCACAAGAAAAAAGGCAAAAAAATGTAAAAAAATCTTGAAGTTAATAAATCAGAACATCTATATTGGTACATCATTGCCTGAAAATTGATTCCGATTCATGCCATTACTTTTACTTTTTGTCTCATAGGTAGGGGTGGATGTGAATTTTAATAGATAATATCTATATTTGCATTGAGAAGCATGGTTAAACCTTTTTAGATGTTCAGTGTTTAGTTTAGTAAATACAAAGTAATAACAAATAGAAAATTATGAAGAGGCTAGGTTTGATTTTGCTTGTTTTTATACTTACTGTAAATATATTTGCACAAAAGGGAATTGTAAAAGGTCGGATTTTTAATGCAAAAACCAATGAACCGCTTGAATTTGCCGGTGTTTTGATACAGGGAACAGTCATTGGTTCTACTTCCGATTTGGATGGAAATTTTATTTTTACAGGTGTTAATCCAGGATTTATTCGATTAGTTGTTCAATCTATCGGTTTTGAGAAAACAACATCCGCCGAAATTCAGGTACAAGGTAATCAAACCGTTTTTGTGGATATTCCTGTTATGGAAACTGCTGTTCAGTTATCCGAAGTTACAGTTAGTCAAAATTTGAACTTAAAAAAAATAGAAAGTCCTATCTCTGTATTATCTGTAGGTGTACAGGAAATTGAAAAAAGTGCAGGTGCAAATAGAGATATATCCAAAGTTATTCAGGCATTACCCGGTGTTGGTGCGTCCGATCCAAATCGTAGCGACTTAATAGTTAGAGGTGGTGGTCCGTCCGAAAATGTTTTTTATCTCGACGGTATTGAGATTCCTGTTATCAATCACTTTACTACTCAAGGTTCGTCGGGTGGTTCGGTGGGTATTATTAACCCCGATTTTGTTCGCGAAATCAACTTTTATACAGGAGCTTTCCCCGCAAATCGTACCAATGCATTAAGTTCGGTGATGGAAATTCGACAAAAAGACGGAAGTAAAGACAGAATTCATTCTAAACTTTCGGTGGGAGCTTCGGATGCAGCTTTGACACTGGATGGTCCGATAGGAAAGAAATCAACTTTCATTATTTCTGCACGTCAATCTTATTTGCAATTTTTATTTAAAGCTATAGGGCTGCCTTTTTTGCCAACATACAATGATTTTCAGGTAAAATATAAGTATCAGATTGACAAAAAGAATGAAATTTCGTTTATCGGAATTGGTGCTATTGATGATATGGTACTGAATACAGAACTGGAAACTACCGGTACCGAATCTCAAAAGTACTTATTATCCTACCTTCCTACCTACAAACAATGGAATTATACTGTAGGTGCTGTATTTAAGCATTTTGGCGAGCGATATTTCGATACCTGGGTTTTAAGTCGCAACATGTTACGCAATAAGAATTTTAAATATAAGAATAATATTGAGGCTCAAGGTTTGACTTCGGATTATTTGTCCGACGAAGCAGAAAATAAATTACGATACGAACGTAATTTCACTCAATTGCCGTTCAAACTTCAAATTGGAGGAGGTTTAAAGTATTCGCATTATCTAAATCAAACAAAACGTAATTTTTTTACTGGAGGTACTACAAATAGTCTGGAGTATAAAACCAATATAAATTTGTTTGGCTATCAGGCATTCGCTCAGGTATCAGACGAGTATTTTAATGATTTATTGAAATTATCGTTTGGTTTGAGTACTATTGGAATTGATTATAATGAAAATATGCGTAATCCGTTGAACCAATTGTCTCCACGCTTGTCGGCTTCGTACGCACTAACAGAAAAACTTGATTTGAATGCCAATGTTGGTCGTTATGCCTTGCAGCCTGGTTATACAACTCTGGGTTTCCGCGATTCGACGAATGGTGCGTTAGCAAATCAAAACGAGAAATTACGATACACAGTTTCAAATCAAGCTATTGTTGGAATAGAATATCGTCCCGTCGAAAAAGTTCGTATGACAGTTGAGAGCTTTTATAAACAATATATCTATTATCCGATGTCTATTGACGAAGGAATAAGCACAGCGAGCAAAGGAACAAATTTTGGTCAGATTGGCGATGAACTAATCGAATCGACAGGTAAGGGTCGTGCTTATGGAGTAGAAGTGCTGACAAAGATTATGGAAATGAGTAATTTGAATTTAACAGCCACATATACTTTTTTTCGCAGCGAGTTTACTGATATTAATGGTGTTTATAGACCCTCGTCGTGGGATACAAAACACATGTTTAATTTGATTGCGAGTTACAAATTACCAAAAAACTGGAACGTAGCCACACGTTGGCGTTTTATTGGTGGAGTGCCCTATACACCAATTGATATGAATAAATCAAGTTTGAAAAGTGCGTGGGATATTACAAATCAACCTTATCTTGATTATTCACAGTACAATGCAAAACGGTTAAAGAGTTCACATCAATTAGATATTAGAATTGATAAAGAGTTTTATTTCAAAAAATGGGTGCTAAATTTGTACACCGATATTCAGAATGTATATATTTCTAAAACACAAAGTGCTCCGATTTATACCAACAAGGATATAGTTACCGGTTTGCCTGTTGACAAGGCTGGTGATCCCAGTCGTTATCAATTACGTGAGTTACAAGATAATTTTGGCGGAACAATTCTTCCAACCATTGGGATAATAATAAAGATATAATTTACAATTTAAGATCTAATTTTTTGTTTTATCGATTGAAAATATGAAAACAAGAATTTTAATAGCAATATTTCTGGGATTGGTTATAACAGTTTCTTCTAAAAAGAAACAGGAAGTTTTTTCTCAGGAAAATTATGGTGTCAATAATACAGGAACATCCATTACAGTTCAGTTTGAAAAAGGAAAAGAGCACAATCACCCACTTTTTGCTATTTGGTTGTCCGACGAAAATGGGAAATTTATTCAAACGCTCTATGTGTCTCAAAGCGTGGGTCACGGTATATTTATTCGTGCCAATCGTAAATCGGGTAAATGGATGGGTGGTGAAATTCAACGGCCGGCTACTTTGCCTTATTGGGCACACCAACGTGGTGTGAAAAATGAATACGGTGCTTTTATGCCAACACCTAAACACCCGGAATTGGATGCTTATACTGGAGCTACACCACCGGCCTCTTTTATATTGAACGTAAAAACTGAAAAGCGCCTTGCTGGAAAGTATAAGATTATGTTGGAGTTGAATCAGTCGTGGGATTGGAACGAATGGTGGACGAATGACCGTTATCCTGACGACAAAGAATACAAAACATCAAGTCAACCAGCTTTGGTGTATGAGGTTGATATCGACTCAAATAATTCGGTAAGTGAATATGAGATGAAACCAATCGGGCATAGCCATTATTCAGGAGCAGATGGTAGCTTAAATGCCGATTTAAGTACTATTACAACTGCATTGAAAATTGCAAAAAAGATAACGGTGAAGATTAATTGATAGTTGATAGTTGATTGTTGAAAAATAATATACTGTAAATTAGGTTGATTTACTGTCTTTTCAGTTTTTTATTCATACTAATTTGCAGGTATATTTAAAACGACTTTTGAGTTCTACAAAACCCAATTAATACTGATAACTGTTCACTGTTTCGCTTCAGGGTATGCAATTCGAGTATGATAGATATTCTTAATTTTTTCTTTGAAAACCAATTTTACAGTTTCCACATCCCTGAAAGTAATAGGAGCTTCTCTAAACTGTCCGTCAGCTATCTGGCTGTTTATCATGCTTTCTACCATTTCATTTATTCCTTCTTCGGTATATTCAATTAAACTTCTTGAACGTGCTTCTACGGCATCTGCCATCATAAGGATGGCTGTTTCTTTGTTATTTGGCAGTGGACCAGGATAAGTGAAAGCTTTATCGTCTGGTGTTTTGTCAGGATTTGCATTGATAAAAGAGTTGTAAAAAAACTTTGTTTTGCAAAATCCATGATGTGTAGCTATAAAATTGATAATTTGTTCGGGTAAACCACTTTTTTTTGCAATCTCAATTCCGTCGGCTACATGATTTATTACAATTCTAGCTGCAGCTTCAAAATCCATATCAGAAAGTGGATTTTTACCTCCCATCTGATTCTCAGTAAAGTATTCGGGATGTTTCATTTTTCCAATATCATGGTATAAAGCACCTGTACGTACTAACAAACTATTGGCATTAATCTTTTTTGCAGCTTCGGTGGCTAAGTTTGATACTTGCAGTGTGTGTTGGAATGTCCCTGGTGCAACTTCGGCGAATTTTATCATCAAATCACTATTCATATTTGTAAGTTCTACCAAAGTAATTGCAGAAATGAGTCCAAAAAGCTTTTCGAAGAAATATATTAATAAATATGCGAAAAGAATGAAAACACTACTAATTGCAAAATATAATATTGGTTGCCAATGAATACGTAAAATATCTCCTTCTGAAATGCATTCATAAGCTAAGTACATACTACAATAGCCCAAGAAAATGTAAAGCGCAGTTTGTGCCAGTTGCGATCGTTGCGTCATGTCTTTCAGGCTGGATACAGCCACCATACCGGCAATAATTTGCAAAAGTATGAACTGAAAAGAATTATCAACAATAAATGAGATAATCAACATGGTGATAATATGTACAAATAATGCCGTTCGAGGATCGTAAAAAACCCGGACAATAATTGGTAATAAGGCAAACGGAACCATGTAATAGCTTAAAGATGAGTATCTCAAAGTAATTGCGGTTAGACCTATTATCATCACAATTAGCAGTGACATAAATAGTAAATCACCGAATCGTTCAAATATACGAGGACGGAAGAGATAGATGTATAAGAAGAACAAACCAATCAATCCAAAAATCATAATGATTTGACCTACAACTGCAATGGTAGATTGTTGAATGGATCCTTTTCGTTTATCGTACTCAATTTTAAGAGAATGAAGTTCTAAAAAAGTGGCTGGAGTAATAATTTCACCTCTGTCAATTATTCGCTCGCCGGTTTGAACCATACCCGATGTGAGCGATAGATTTTTTAATAAATCATTTTTGGATAATTCGCTGGTAGCACTATCGTATTTTAAGTTTTCCACCAGATATACGTTTAAATCGTATGATTTTAATCTTTCAGGTGCTTCCTTTATAATTTCTTCGTAAGCTGTTTTTGGAGTGTAAACATCTTCGATGGCAAGTGTATGTGAAACACTATTCGGCATGATGCAAGATATATTATTCCTGCCATTTTCTATTAATTTGTTGTATTCTTCAACTGATATTATTCCTACAGAATAAATTGTTTTGAACTTGTGTTTCAAATAATTCTGAGAAATAGGCGATTTTCCACTCTTTTTTTTCCAGTCGGAAAATAATTTATTTACCTGAAGATTAATTACTGATGTATCTAACTTATAATAAGGAGTAAAGTCTTTCAAAATTTCTTCGCGTTCCTTACTTATTTGCTGATCGCTTTTATATATTGGAAAATCGAAAGAGGCAGTGATTAACTCATACGACCATGGTTTACCTACTTCAAATTGATATTTAAATTTATTTTGAGTAGGAAAAAATTG
>Ga0302215_10001705_pt1 | contig 15492 bp, 11 predicted proteins | sample II_Fen_N3_1_FD_194580 | JGI IMG/M metagenome (GOLD analysis project Ga0302215, IMG submission 194580) | Peat permafrost microbial communities from Stordalen Mire near Abisko, Sweden - II_Fen_N3_1 | ecosystem: Environmental > Terrestrial > Soil > Wetlands > Permafrost | place: Sweden: Abisko...
CTATTATAGAGTATAAATCCAGGAATTGAAATGAACGAAGTTTGTTTAAATAGGAATGATATTTTATATGCAACACACAAGTAGAAATTAGTTATAAATCTGTCAAGCTAATTTAGGACAAGACAGTATGTTAATTGTAACCATGCCTGTTCTATTTGTAATTATGTTTACCACAATTGTAATCATCCTTGTTCCAATTGTAATTATACCTTTCCCAATTGTAATTGGGTGTATGCAAACTGGAATTCGTATTACTCTAATTGTAATTCATCCTGCTCTATATAGAATAATGTGTATTCTAATTGGAATTTAGTGTAATCTATATTGCCCGATAGTTTAACCTAAAATTCCAACAAAGTAACTTGATATAAATTAGTCAATCAAGTGTTTCGCAATATTTATTTAATAGACAACCGTATTAATGCAACTTGCTAAACGGCAGAAAATAAGAATATTACAAAGCCAACTTTCGATATCCATATGGACAGTCAATTTTTCAGGCTACTTTACGTCAAAATGACAGTAAAAAACGAGTGGTTTAATCCTTCCAAGTAGATAGAAAAAACCAAATTTTACTGTTTGTAATAGATACTTTATAATGGCTCATTAAGCATCAGCTTTAATTCTTTAGCATCTATCACGAAGATCGCTACAAAAATATGCATACTAATTTTAACGGACTCTAATTTTTTTCTCACTTTTTTCTCATTTTTTTCTAATATTTCTGTTAAATATCATACTTTTTCTCATTTGGTCTATTGAAATAGGGATGAATGGCATTCGTGGGTTGAAAACCTAAAGGAGAAGTGGTATAGACATTTCACTTTGAGTTACATTCCGCACCGGTAAAAAAAGGGTTGGACGAGGAGGGCAACAAATTGTGAGGCGGATTAAAATCGGGATAGCTATCGGGAAAGAATACAAAAGAGGGTGTCTAAAAAGAAATAAGAACGCAAAAACCGCAAATAGCACAAATCGGCACGAAATATAAATTGTTGATAAATTTGTGTTTATGAAAATAGTATTTGCGAAAATTTGTGTTATTTGCGAACCAACGGTCAGCGTAGCTAAATTTGCGTTCAAAAAAAACACTTATTGGACACCCGCCGACCATTCCGCTAACTTTCCTCATTTAAGGATTATTGCATATCCCCAAGGATGGGAGTAAATATCTGAAAATCAATTTCGACTTGTCGAAATTAAAATCCGTTTGTCATCCGCTAAATCAGCGTTTATCAGCATTCTATTCTTCAATATCTTTATTCAATTTTACAACATTATTTCCAATTACTTCTATAAACAAATCGGGCTGAATTTCAATGAAGAAACTCAGCCCGATTGGTATTTTACTCTCAATATTTTACTCTTGAACCCGTTGTACCGAGTTTATTTCTTTTATCTTGATAATGTTCTTGCAAAGGTTATTAATATCCTCGGTATCGTGAACGTAAATGTAAAATCGGCCAACAAAAATACCGGCATCTGTTTCAATATACATTTTATTAATATTCACACCATAACCATCGGATATAATTTTAAGAATTTCAATAAGCACTCCTTTTTTGTCGATTCCTTTAATTTCGAGTACCTCAATAAACGACAAGGCTTTGTGGGTGGCCCAGTCAACCGAAATAAGTCGTTCTCCATAGCTACTTTTCAACTTAGCGGCTACTACACACTGGCGCTTATGAACAATAATCATCTCCGACTCATCTACATATCCCAGCACATCGTCGCCCGGTATAGGGTGGCAACATTCTGCCAGCACATAGGTTTTCCCGGCATTTTCTTCGGTTAGCTTAATAACTTTTTTCTTATCTATTTTGCTGTCAACCGGCACTGTAGCTCCTTGTTTAGCATCCCCAGAACCACCAAAAGGCATTTTCAGGTATTTCACAAATAAGTTTTCGCTTTTTTGCTTGAAAATAGTCTTAGCAATATCATCCAAATTCAACAAGCCCTTACCTGCCTGTAAATACAGCTCATTACGCTGAGTAATATTGTAATAATTTAGAATGCGTACAATATTTTCGTTATCGGGCTTTAACGTAAGATTGGCCAAAGCGGTCTCGATACGTTTTTGTCCTTCGGCAACAAATCCCTTGTCTTCTTTTTTGAACAGCGCTTTCAATCGGCCCTTTGCACGAGCTGTAGTTACATAATCGAGCCATTCGGGCTGAGGAGTTTGTTTTCGGGAGGTAAGAATTTCCACCTGATCACCACTATTGAGTTTATAGCTGAGTGGCACCAGCTTATGATTTACTTTAGCCCCGATACAGTGATTTCCCAAATCGGAGTGAACGGAATAGGCAAAATCCAATGCGGTAGCATTTTGAGCAATGGTTTTAATTTCGCCTTTGGGAGTAAATACAAATATTTCGGAAGCAAAAAGGTTCAACTTGAAGGTATCCATAAAATCGAGCGCATTGGGCTCCGGATTTTCAAGTAGTTCTTTGATGGTCTTCAACCATTTATCCAATTCGGACTCGTCGGCCTCACCCGATTTGTATTTCCAGTGAGCAGCCAGGCCTTTTTCGGCAATGTCGTTCATTCGTTGACTACGAATTTGCACTTCCACCCAACGACCGCCAGGTCCCATAACGGTAACATGCAACGCTTCGTATCCATTGGCTTTTGGCGTGCTTACCCAGTCGCGAATACGTTCGGGGTGTGGTTTATAAAGTGCCGTAATAGCCGAATAAAGCATCCAGCACTGGTCTTTTTCATTCAAACCTTCGCGAGGTTTAAAAATAATTCGTTCTGCAAGAATATCGTAGACCTCTTCGAATGGGATATTACGATTGGACATTTTACGCCAAATGGAATAAACCGATTTTATACGCGCTTTGAGCTTAAACTCGTAACCCATTTCAGTCAACTTTCGGTCAATTGGTCTCGAGAACTCCTTGTAGAACTCATTACGAGCATCTTCGTCTACGGCCAGTTTGTCTTCAATTTCTTTAAATGTATCGGGGTGTTCAAACTTGAAACTGAGGTTCTCAAGTTCGGTTTTTATGCGGAAAAGTCCCAGTCGATGGGCAAGTGGAGCGTAAATGTATTGGGTTTCGCCGGCAATTTTATATTGCTTGGCCGATGGCATGGAACCAAGGGTTCGCATATTATGAAGGCGGTCGGAAATTTTAATCAGAATTACCCGAATGTCCTCCGACATGGTAATCAATAACTTTCGGAAATTTTCGGCTTGTTCGGAAGCTTTTTCGGCAAAAACACCTCCCGATATTTTGGTGAGCCCATCAACAATTTGCGCTATTTTGGGTCCAAAAAGATTTTCAATATCTTCAACTGTATAATCGGTATCTTCAACCACATCGTGTAGTAAGGCTGAACAAATAGACGTGGAACCCAACCCAATTTCCCTGACCACAATGCGAGCAACAGCCAGAGGATGCATAATATAAGGCTCGCCGGAACGACGCTTAATGCCCTTATGTGCAGCTTTGGCAAAGTTAAATGCTTTGGTAATCAGTTCTACTTTCTGTCGATGATTGGTTTTTCGGTAATCCTCCAGCAACGCTTCAAATTCCTGCTGGATTAAATCATCTTCAGATAGTGTTTCAAGTTCAGTTAGCGACATACGTTTTTTAGTTATCAGTTATCAATCAACAGTTCAAGGTAAAAGATTCTAACAAATAGTAAGGATAACTATTTTATAAGTATGCAAAGATATAAAAAAAGAGCTTATTCTACAATCAATAGTACTTTGATGAACAACATTCTGGGACGGAAATTCTATTAAAAATCATGTTTAATTGTCCAATTTATTCGTTTCAGTTAATATCCCGGCAACAATAGTCCAATGTCATTAGACGTGATTCCATAATAATCGCCAATAAGATGATTCACCAATACACCGCCATAAATATAAGCACCATGACGGAAGCCTGCACTTTCGGAAATGGCCGAACTCACACTACCCGAATGTCCTATTTTCAACATAATTGGTGCAAAAATATTGCTCAAAGCCATTGACGATGTACGGGCAACACGAGCTGAGATATTAGGGACACAGTAATGAATGACTCCATATTTTTCAAAAACAGGATTTTGAAGCGTTCTACATTCTGACGTTTCAAAACATCCACCCTGATCTACACTCATATCAATAACAATGGCTCCGGGTTTCATTGTTTTTACCAAATCCGCCGAAACCATAAATCGTTCAGAGCCATTAATGTATCTCAGGTTACCGATAACTGCATCAGCTGTAGCCAAAGCCCTGAAAAGTACTGCAGGCTGAATCACCGACGTGAATACCTGTTGCCCAAGGTAATGTTGTATTTTGCGAAGTTTATTTATATCGTGATCAAAAATCTTAACCTGCGCTCCCAATGCCAATGCTGTGCGTGCTGCTACCGAACCTGTGATACCGGCACCCAGAATCAGCACCTCTGTGGGAGTTATTCCGGCAATGCCACCCAATAAAATTCCTTTTCCACCACGCTCATTGCTCATTAGCTCTGCAGCCACCGCTATAGCCGTATTTCCTTCTATTTCGGAGATAGAACTGACTACCGGAAATGCTTTTTGTTCATCTTTTATCAATTCAAAAGCAATGGCATTCATCTTTTTCTTCATCATCAGCTTTATACATTCGGCCGACAAATTGCTGAGTTGCAACATTGACAGAATACTTGTTCTGTCGTGCATCATTTTTAGTTCATCCAGAGTTGGTGGAGCTATTTTCAACACAATATCAGCGGCAAAAACTTCGGAAGCTTCATCAACCAGATAGGCTCCGGCTTCGCTATATTGCAAGTCGGAATATGACATTGGTTCACCGGCACCGCGCTGAACATAAACGCTGTGACCTTCTTCGGTTACAATAGCAACTCCTTCGGGAGTAAGCGCCAGACGTGTCTCAACGTTACCATTTTCTTTCGGAATTCCAATCGACATTCTTGGCTGACGGGCAATCTCGCGCAAAAGGCACTCTTCGGGGAAAAGTGAACGCTGTTCTTTTGGACTGTTTTTCATGTGTAAATAATTGTTTTTAAGAGGACACATGGAACTCGCATGTCAGATTTTCATCCTCTTTGGTGAACTTCTGCATTCATGCTCGTTTCATAAGAGTTGAATTTTCTGTTCGACTACAAAACTAAGCACTATTATCCAATTAAGCAAACTTATTTATTGTTATTTACTCCCTTTAGGCGAGTTATTGCTTTGCTGAAACTTACTTCGCATTATGTAGTTAAGAATAGTTTTTCAACCGACACTGGAAACAATAAACTATCAGCTATAAACTATTTCGTACCTTTGTGGCTTAATTCAGCTTTATGAAAAATAAAAAACTTCCCGGACATTTAGCACTTTTTGTCGCCAATTTAATATTTGGGGTTAACAACCCTATTTCCAGAACATTAATGCCTGAAATTTTGAGCCCTTATACACTCACATTCTTTAGGTTATCGGGTGGTGCGCTGCTCTTCTGGGGCGTATCGTTATTTGTAGCAAAAGAGAAAGTACAGCCAAAAGACATTTTATTACTGTTCTTTGCTTCCTTATTTGCACTAACGTTAAACCAACTACCTTTCTTTGTTGGTTTATCCATGACTTCGCCTATCGATGCATCCATTGTGGTAACTATGTTGCCAATTCTTACCATGATACTGGCCGCTATTTTTATAAAAGAACCTATTACGCTTATGAAAGCTATTGGAGTGTTAGTTGGTGCATCAGGAGCTTTACTTATTGTATTCAACAACAAAACTGTGCATGTGGGAGAAAGTAATTTTTGGGGAAATGTAATTGTATTTGGCGCTGTAGGTTCTTTTGCCATATATCTGACATTATTCAAAAACCTCATAACGAGATATTCATCTATCACTATAATGAAATGGATGTTCTTGTTTGCAGCTATCGTATCTTTACCGTTTTGTTACAAACCAATTGTTCAAACCAATTTTAGCCTGTTAGGTTCAGGAACCTATTGGAGAATAGCTTACATGGTTATTTGTGCCACATTTTTGGGCTATCTTCTCATTCCTATTGGTCAGAAACTATTGCGACCAACAACTTTAAGCATGTATAACTATGTTCAACCCATTGTTGCGTCATTAGTGGCCATAGTTATTGGCATCGACAGTTTTGGATACGAGCAAGCACTAGCCGGCCTTTTGGTTTTCTCGGGCGTCTATATAGTTACACAAAGTAAGTCCAAAGCTCAGTTAGAGGAAGAAAGACAACTAAAAAAAGAGAAATTGGCAAATAGAACTTAAGGCATCAATAGAAGACAAAAAACATTAACCAGCAATCGTTTTATTTGCTATCTTTGCACTAATACACAACAAAAGTACTGCTGCTCATCCTGTACACAACAAAAATTACAAGAATAAATATAGCGGCAATCAGTTTAGATTTCTACTAAAATGACTTTTGAGAGTCACTCTACTTTTTTGTATATGGAAAATAATTTAAGCACAGTTTCCTCCATTCTTCGTCAAAAGGCAAAGGCGTTACTCGAGTCAAAATCAGTAAGCACTGAAAATAACCAGCCCCTTTCGGAAGCACACCTGCTTATTCAGGAACTTCTTACCCATCAGTCTGCACTGGAAAAGCAAAACGAAGAACATCTACTGGCTGAAGTTGAGTTTCATAAAGAACGTGAATACTACACAGATATTTTCAACAATCAGCCGGCAGGATTATACCGCATTCGGGTATTTTCTACTGATAAATGGAAAGACAAAAGTTGGGCTACTTCAGAGAATCCACCTTACTTTTTAGAAATGGCCAGCGATAGTTTTTGTGGCTTATTGGGGGTAAAACTCGAGGATTTTGCCAACAATCCATACATTATAAGCGACCTAGTACATCCCGAAGATAAACAATCATTCGTCAAGAAAAATGAGATAGCCAATAAAAGATTCATTCCCTTTAAATGGGAAGGTCGTTTAGTTGTAAATGAAGATATAGTATGGGTGCGATTAGAGTCACTTCCCAGACAACTGGATAACGGAGATATCCTCTGGACAGGCATTTTATACAATGTTACCGAACGAAAAAAAGCAGAAGAAGCTTTGAGCGAAACCCGCTTACGGTTTGAAGAAGTGTTGGAAGGCGCCAATGTAGGAACACTTGAATGGAATGTTCAGAACGGAAAAATGAGATTCAACAAAATCTGGGCAAAAAATCTGGGTTACAAAGCTTTTGAAATAAAATTAGGCCTATTAATATTAGGAAAAAGAGGTTGGAAAACAATTACTCATCCCGAAGACATTCCGTATGCTGAGGAAATGCTGGAGCGTCACTTTTCCGGCGAATTGCCTTATCATACCGTGGAAGTAAGAATGCGACATAAAAAAGGGCATTGGGTGTGGATAAGACAAGAAGGGAAAGTCAAAACGTGGACTCCAGATGGGAAACCATTACTAATGTATGGAACACATACAGACATTTCCAAACGAAAGGAAATGGAGCTCGAACTTCGAAATAACGAAGAAAAATATCGAATCCTCTTTTCTAACAATCCACAACCAATGTTGATTTTCGAGCTAAAAACACTGAAAGTTCTGGAAATAAACGAGGCCTTTGTTACTCATTATGGTTATAGTCGGGAGGAAATAATGTCAATGAAAATCACTGGAATTGGATCGACCGAGGAAATAGCCGAAGTAAAAGCTGCTGTTTTAAAATCTAAAGCAGGAGCTACGAATTTAGGAGTCAAAAAACACATAAAGAAAAATGGCGAAAACATTTATGTTGAAATAAAATCCCACATCATAAAATACAATAATGTTGAAGCAATTCATATACTTATAAACGATATTACCGAACAAAAGCGTGCCGAACAGGCATTATTCGACCTGAATAGTAAACTGGAAGAACGGATTCTCGAACGAACTTCTGAACTCATGGAACTAAATGCTTCGCTAAAAGAAACAGAAGTAAAATTTAGAACAGTTACTAACTTTACTTACGACTGGGAATACTGGAAAAGTCCGGATAATACGATATTGTTTATGTCTCCGTCGGTAGAGAGAATCACCGGCTACTCAGCAAGAGAATTTGAAGAGCACCCCGATTTATTGGATAAAATAATTTATCCAAGCGATAGTGAAGTTTGGGCGGCACATAAAAAAGAGCATTGCGAATTCGACCCTAATGAAAAGAAGCTAGAATTGACATTCCGCATAATAACAAGAAGTGGCGAAGTACGATGGATTGATCATATATGTAGATGTATCAACATTGAAGGAAAGTATTTAGGTGTTAGGGTTTCAAATAGAGATATTACTGAAAAAGTGAATGCCGAAAACAGGTTGCTAAGTATCACTGTCGATGTTGAAGAGCGCGAACGTAACCGCTTTTCAAGCGAACTGCACGATGGTATGGGTCCGCTACTATCAACCATAAAACTATACTTTCAGTGGTTAGCCGACACTAACGATATTGAAAAGCGAAAACTTATTACAGAAAAAGGCAATCACAGCATTGAAATGGCCATTCAAACATCACGTGAATTGGCGCGTGGTTTAAGTTCCAGGTTTGTAACTGAGTCAGGCTACGTGCAAGCCATTATGGACTTTGCACAACGCATAAACGAGACTAGCAAAATAAACATAAACGTAGTTACCAACACAAACGATAGATTTAGTGGATTCTTTGAATTAATGCTATTTCGCATTACTACTGAGTTAATTAAGAATACACTCACCTACGCCAATGCAAGTTTTGTGGATATACAGTTTGATTATGACAGTTCAAAAAATTCAATTTCGTTTATTTACACCGATAATGGAATAGGGTTTGATTGGGAGACTGTACAAAAAGAACATAAGGGATTAGGTCTCATGAATATTCAACAACGAGTACAAATTTTGAAAGGAGATATTGAAATCATATCAAAAACCGGCGAAGGTATGAGAACCATTATTCAGTTCCCAATTAAAGGGAGTGGAGAGTAAAAATTAAACAAATAAAGTTCTATGAATAAGATAATAATTGTCGACGACCATTCACTCTTTCGAGAAGGGATGAAACTTCTCATTGAAAATGAGGGATTTGGAGAAGTTATTGCCGAAGCTGAAAATGGGCAAGTATTTCTGGAACTATTGGAGAACGATATTCCCGATTTGGTTATCATGGACATTGAAATGCCGGTTATGGGAGGATTAGAAGCTACTCAAAAAGCATTAAAAAAACACCCGAACCTAAAAATACTTGTGCTTACCATGTTAAGCGAAAAGGCAAATTATTTTGACATGGTAAATGCGGGTGCGTTAGGATTTGTACTTAAAACATCTGGAAAACCTGAATTTGAAAAAGCTATAAAAGCAATTGCACAAGGCGAAAGTTATTTTTCAAATGATTTGTTACGGCAAATAATAATTAACGAGAATAGTAAGATTCAAATTCGTAATAATCAAGATATCATCGCACATGACCTGACAACTCGTGAAAAAGAAATACTCCACTTTTTTTGTCAGGGATTTACAGTAAACGAAATCGCAACTAAGCTTTTTATCAGTCCAAAAACTATTGAAGCTCACCGTTCTACCCTACTAAAAAAAACAAATTCAAAAAACACGATCAACCTGATATTGTTTGCCATAAAAAACAAACTTGTTGAAATCTAACATTCAGCATCCGCTTCAAATATTCCCAATTTACATACAGAAAATTGCAAACACACATTGACTCGCCATCCGTATACAAGGGTTTACACCTATTAAAATAGGGGTTTACACCTATATAAAACTAGGATATGCACTAGCAGCTATGTGGTAATAACCAACTATTTTTGTAAATTATATAGTGGATAGTTTACACAGTAGAAATCAGATTTTCTGGAATCTTAGTTGTAACAGATTAATTTTATTTTTTCTATAACCTTTTGTTTGTTTAATTTGCTTGTAAATCCTACATTAGCAGTAGTAGCTTTTGTAGGATTTACTTGATAACACCTACTTAAACATGTTTTACTTGAAGGATAAAGTGCGGTTTTCTACTCAAGACCTTAATAATTCAAAATACTGTGAATAAAATAATAATTGTTGACGATCATTCTTTATTTCGGGAAGGAATAAAGTTACTAATTGAGAATGAATACCTTGGCGAAGTAATTGCTGAAGCTGAGAATGGGCAAATTTTCCTTCAACAGCTCGAAACACACAGTCCGGATTTGGTTATTATGGATATTGAGATGCCAGTTATGGGAGGACTTGAAGCAACTCAGAAAGCCCTGATTCTGCATCCCAACCTAAAAATACTGGTACTCACCATGCAAAATGAGAAATCAAACTGCTTAGATTTTATTCATGCCGGAGCTATGGGTTTGGTATTAAAAACTTCTGGAAAAAATGAGTTTGAAAATGCAATAAAAAGCATTATGAATGGTGAAAGCTATTTTCCAAATAATTTATTACGACAGATTATTGCTAATAATGACATAAAGTCTCAAGCAATAATAGAAACTACCGAACCGATAGTTGAAAATCTGACTGTACGCGAAAAAGAGGTGCTACAGTACTTTTGTGAAGGCCTATCAGTAAGCGAAATAGCCGACCGTCTTTTTTTAAGTACAAAAACCATTGAAGCTCATAGAGCTGCACTTCTAAAGAAAACACAGTCAAGAAATACAGTCAATCTAGTATTATATGGAGTAAAAAATAAGCTCGTACATGTATAGACGTTTTAAAACAACCTTTCACAGCATCGAAAAATATTAGTCAAACACAATAATCATAGCAAAACCAATGACAGAGAAAGACAACGCCAGCCCTTCAGCCACTATAGTAGCAAAGAAGCCAGGCATAAGTTTGTACCCGAATCCTACTGCCGATTTTTTCCAAATTTCCGGCATTAATGATACAGCATGGATCACTATCAGCGATTTATATTGTCGGGTATTAATAAAAAAGCAAATCATTGCCGATGAAAATATTTCGATAAGCACACTTCGAAACGGCGTGTATATAGCTAAAATTGTTTCTGCTACAGGAACAGTAGAACGTAAATTAGTAAAGGAATAGGTTAACACTACAGGTTCTGTTATTGCAAATAATTGGCAACAACTTTATTAATTCACAAAAAAAGCAGAACAAATAAAACTTTTCTTCCTGATACACAATAGAATTAATATTTTGTAATATCTTTGTAATAGATATTACACAGCAACGAAACAAAAGAACAGTTTCTTTGTAACATAATTTTAATTCAATAAAAGTATGAGTTCGTATCGTATTTTAGTCGTTGACGACGAAGAAGATTTGTGTGAAATTCTCCAGTTTAACCTCGAAACAGAGGGGTATGATGTAGATGTGGCCTACTCTGCAGAAGAAGCTTTAAAAAAAGATATCAGCGTTTACAACTTGTTGTTACTAGATGTAATGATGGGCGAAATGTCAGGATTCAAAATGGCCAGACAGCTGAACGAAAATCCTAAAACAGCCTCCATCCCGGTAATTTTCCTAACGGCAAAAGACTCCGAAACCGACCGCCTCACGGGCTTCAATATCGGTGCCGACGATTACATTTCCAAACCCTTCTCCATCCGCGAAGTGATAGCACGTGTAAAAGCAGTTATTCGCCGGGTAGATTCAAAAGCAATTGAGGTAGTCCCTGTAAAGAAGCTGAGTTACGAGACGTTGGAAATGGATTTAAGCAATAAGAAAGTAATACTGGATGGAGCTGAAATATCATTTACCAAGAAAGAATTTGAAATACTGAAATTATTTTTAGAGAATAAAAATCGTGTTTTCTCTCGCGACGAGATGCTTAGTCGTGTATGGAGCGACGAAGTTATTGTACTCGACCGTACAATTGATGTAAACATTACTCGCTTACGCAAAAAAATCGGTGAGTATGGCAAAAATATTGTTACAAGACTTGGATATGGGTATTGTTTTGAAGAATAAAGCGACGCCTAAGCCCTTAAGGGGAACATTATTACTTTTGTTTTTAGGCTTTTAAACAATTTTTCTATAAATCTAACCTGAACTCCCACTTAGAGGTTGGGAGTTCTTTAATTTCACATTTTGGGCTAGGGGTTATGACTTTAAACCGTCGACTTTTTCTTTATTTTTTCAGCATCTTTCTTTTAATGCTGGTTATCATCTGTTTTTTTCAGTACCAACGAGAAAAAGAATTTCGTACCGAACAGCTAGACCAGCAACTGATTACCTACAATTTCACCGTTCATAGGTTCATTTCAGAGCAAAATCCCGGCTGGGATAAATTAGAAGACTATGTGCATCTTTTCCCTGATAGTGCTTTGCGCGTAACCGTAGTTGATAGCCTAGGGAACGTGGCATTTGATTCATCAGTCAAAGAGGGAACTAAGCTTGGGAATCATCTCAGTAGACCCGAGATAGAAATGTCTAATATCTCTGAAAATGGAAAAGCAATTCGTCACTCCGTTTCTACCGGTAAAGACTACTATTATCTGGCTCATCACTTCCCCGGAGTATATGTTCGGAGCGCATTGCCTTATAATGTAAGCCTTATCAGTATGCTAAAGGCAAATACATTCTTCTTGTACTTTATGACCATTGTGCTGATTATTGCTTCATTTGCACTTTTCTTTATCTCTCGTAATTTCAGTAAATCAATCGACCGCCTACGGGTTTTTACTCAACGAGCCGAGAAGGGCGAAATGCCTGATTATGAAATTGAATTTCCGAAAGACGAACTGGGTGAAATCAGCAAAAATATTGTTCAATTATACCGACTACTTTTTTTGACAAAAGACGACGTATATAAAGAGCGTGAAAAGCTAATAAAACACCTGCAAATTTCTCAGGAGGGTTTAGGAATATTCTCGTCGGACAAGAAAGAGATTTTGGCAAACACACACTTTATTCAATATACCAATATTCTTTCCGATAGCCAGTGCCAGAGCTCTGATGAGATTTTTACTTTACCTGAATTTGCCGACATTAATGAGTTTATTGACCAAAGTTTGCAGAATAATGAATTGAAACGTAAACGTCTTACAGTAGAAAAAGGTGGACGTATCTTCTCGGTTCAGTGCATAGTTTTTCAAGACAATACATTCGAAATATCCATGAATGATATTTCTATTCAAGAGCACGAAAATGAACTTAAACGTCACTTAACTCAGAATATCTCTCACGAATTAAAAACTCCGGTAAGCAGCATTTTAGGCTATATGGAGAGCATTTTAGAGAATCCGGAGCTAGACCCTCAACGTCAACGATTCTTTGTGGAGAGATCGTTTCAGCAAGCTCAACGGTTGCGCGATTTATTGCAGGATATTTCTACGCTCAACAAAATTGACGAAGGCAAACGCCTTTTCGAGAAAGAAACTTGTAATATATCGGAAGTGATAATGGATGTACTTAACGATGTACATTTACAAATTGAGCAAAGAGAATGTATAATTGTTGAAAACATCAAGCCTGAACTAAAAATACAGGGCAACCGATCGCTTATTTATTCCATTTTCCGCAATTTGCTGGATAATGCGCTGACTTATGCCGGTGAAAAACCAACAATTGATATTAATTGTTACCGAGAGGATGAACACTACTTCTATTTTTCTTTTTCTGACAATGGAATTGGCGTAGCTGAAGAGCATTTAAACCGATTATTTGAACGATTCTACCGCGTAGACAAAGGTCGTAGCCGAAAAATGGGTGGTACCGGACTCGGATTAGCCATTGTAAAAAATGCTGTCCTCTTTCACAAAGGAACAATATCTGCAAAAAATGCACAAAACGGTGGATTGAGTTTTGTGTTTTCATTACGGAAATTCTAATCAAATGTATGACTCAATTCATCCGAAGCAAATGGACTTCACTATTCCTCAGTAATTTTCTTGGAGTTTTCAACGACAACTTCCTAAAAAACTCTATAATTTTTATTGCTATTAGCTGGGCAATGCCTCCTTGGCTTACACAATCACAACTAATTTCTCTGGTTTCAGCCTCTCTAGTTATTCCCTATCTATTTTTATCTCCACTGGCAGGAAGGTTGGCTGTAATCTATTCTAAAAAGAGAGTTTTCCGTATTTGTAAATTACTCGAGATACCTGTGCTGATAGTAGCTTGCATAGCATTTTATTATCAATGGGTAATGATTGCTGTTCTATCTGTGTTAATTATGGGAATATTAAGTTGCTTGTATTCTCCGTCGAAATACAGTTTAATACGTGATATTGGCGGTGCTGAAGGGGTATCTTTTGGTAGTGGGGTGTTCGAAATGATGGCTTTTATGGGTGTCCTTGTCGGAACTATTATTGCATCTATTGTTTCCGATCATTATTCAAATACGTATGTTACTTCAATTTTAATTGGACTGGCTATATTAGGCTATATAATTACAAGCACTATTCGGGTTCAGGAGTTGCCTGAAGAGAATGAAAAAAGTCATTTAAATCCCATTAAATTTGTTGTCGAATCATTTCGCATTGCCCAATCACATAAGCATGTAAATAGTGCTATTTTAGGTGCATCAACATTCTGGCTCATAGGAAGCATGCTACAAATGAACCTGGTTATACACACACAACATATCTATCAAGCCTCAAATACCATCACAGGAGTAGTTATGGCCTTTGCTGCTATTGGAATTGCATTAGGATGTTGGTTGGCTGGAAAAATATCCGGAAAAAAAGTTGAAAGAGGTCTTATTCTGATAGGAACGATAGGAATGTCGGTATTTCTTCTCATCTTATCAATCGTATCACTAACCTTTATAATGTACGTTGCTTGTGTTTTTGGAGCTGCTTTTATGGGTGGTATTTTCCAGATACCATGTTTGTCAACCATTCAGAATTCCAACTTAGGACGTAAATTAGGTGACATTATTGGTTACCTCAATATGCTCACATTTACTCTAATCTCACTAGGAGCCGTTTTCTTTTCTGCTACTACCTACTTTACACACGAAAATAGTTATGCAGTATTTGGCGTAATTCTTAGCATTTGTATATTAATTAGTATCTACTTCCTAAGAAAATCCCCAGAGTTCTGGAATGACACAAAAGCACTTCTTAAAGCCAAATAATTACTAAGATTATCGTCCTTCTTTCTAGAAAGAAAAGCATTCTAAAAACTTGCAAAGACCGTCAATTTAGATCAATAGTTTATTTTACCAACAATTTGCAAGTTAGTAAAACGACTCAAATAAGCTCAGTACGTCAGAAGCATTAATACGTTTAAATACCTACAAGGTTTATACAACTTATCACACCAAATCTTTTCTATCTGTCCAACTCAACAAGTATAGTCTCAACAAACTTCATCCAGACAGCACATCGTAAAAGCCCAACAAGCACGAGAATAGGTTATAATACAATCTAAGGTTTAAACTACATTTCAATACACATTATTATCTCTGCATTCAATAATCGGATATTAGCGCAAAAAAAAAGCCCCAAATACTGAATCAGTAATTGGGGCTTCAAAAACGGCGGCTATCTACTCTCCCACCTTTCGGCAGTACCATCGACGTGGACAGGCTTAACTTCTCTGTTCGGAATGGGAAGAGGTGGAACCCTGTCGCTAT
>Ga0302215_10001707_pt1 | contig 15488 bp, 10 predicted proteins | sample II_Fen_N3_1_FD_194580 | JGI IMG/M metagenome (GOLD analysis project Ga0302215, IMG submission 194580) | Peat permafrost microbial communities from Stordalen Mire near Abisko, Sweden - II_Fen_N3_1 | ecosystem: Environmental > Terrestrial > Soil > Wetlands > Permafrost | place: Sweden: Abisko...
ACGTCTGTCTTTTGCTATCTCGTGAAAGAGCTTGTTGGTACTTTCGCTGAAGAAAGGGTTTGTATCTACTACTTTATATGAGCCATCTGCTTCTTTTACAATCATGTTTAAACCGCTGAAAGTAACCACCCATATAAAGTTGTATTTGTCATCCTGAGCAATGCTATACACAATGTCGTCGACTTTGCTGGTAGAGTTTTTTGAAACATTCAACGGTGCAATGGTCATCTTTGCTTTGTATTCATAGTTCATGGTGAAAATTCCATTTCCCCAGGTACAAATCCAGTACACACCACTTTTGTCCTGATACACACGAAAAGGATTGTCTTCGATGCCTACCTTAGGCGCATAATAAATATGTTTCCGGTCAATGTCAATATAACACAGTCCACCTTTCCAGAGCGAGAGCCAGATGCGTCCCTGATGATCTTCGTAGATATGGGTAATGTTATTGCCCTTTAGTTTAAGTGGAGAGTCCTTGTCGGTCGAGAAACGGGTAAACTCACCTGTTTTAGAGTTCATTTGAAGCACGCCTTTGGAGGATGTTCCTATCCAGACATAACCTTTTGAATCCGTAAGGATGGAGTTTATCAGTTCTTTTTTGATGTAGTTATTCTCAAGAGGCTTAATGGAATAATTTTTCTTGTTGATAATGTTTATTCCCTCGTAAGTTCCAATCCAAAGTTGTTGGTCGTTGTCTTCGGCTATACAGCGAATTTCATTGTTTGAAAGCTTGCCGGGGGTCAATGCGCTGGATCGGAATACTTTCATGTCGTAACCATCAAAACGGCATAAACCATCCTTAGTTCCAAACCACATGTAGCCTTCTTTGTCGTTGTAGATACGGATAACGGAGTTGGACGGGAGTTTATCGTTGTAAGCAAATTTCTCGAAGCTAAATGGTGCCGCAGTGGGTATGGCTTGAGAACTGAGAATTACAATTAAAGAGAATAGGGAGAATAAGGTGCGTCGAGACATGTTTTGCTCAGTTTAGAATTGGATTACATTGTAAAAATGTAAATAGAAACAGGAATCCGAAAGATAAGGTTAACGTTGCATGCTGTAAATAGTGTTGAAGCTGATTGTGTCTATTCAGATTCCATCCACTAATTTCTACAAAAGTAATATATTACCTGCAAATTTTGTGTAGATGAACTGGTTAAATTATCATCTAACACATCCAACTTCACTAACCAGGCAAATTAAAGAATAAACCATAAAAGACACAAAAGATAAATATTTTACGGTATTTATCTTTTGTGTCTTTTGTAGTTTACTTTAGTAAAGTAGAACTAACGGAGCTTTTATGTTCAATTAGCTTCGTAGCATTTAAATTATGGCAGTAATTTTATTTTATGCTGAGTTCGTCAATCAATCTTTTTGCCGAACCAACTTTGTCCATAATAAACATAATGTACCGAACGTCCACATTGATTGTGCGTTGTAAATCCGGTTCAAAAACTATGTCACCGCTCATTGCTTCCCAGTTACCATCAAATGCCAATCCCAGAAGTTCGCCTTTGGCATTAAATATAGGGCTACCCGAATTTCCACCGGTAATATCGTTATTGCTGAGGAAGGCTACATGCATTTCGCCCGTTTTCTGGTCGAGATAAGCACCATAGTTGTTTGATTGGATAGCTTGCTTTAGTTTTACAGGTACATCAAACTCGTCGTCGCCCGGAATTTCTTTTTCCAGAATCCCTTTTGTAGTAGTGTAGTATTTATAATCAACAGCATCGGCTGGTTTGTATCCACCTACCTTACCATAGGTTAGTCGCATAGTAGAGTTTGCGTCTGGCGCCAGGGCAATGCCTTTTTCTTCAGCCATGGCTTTCAATCCGTTTTCAAACAATCGTTCGGCATCTTTAATCCGTTCCAAAGCACTTGTAAACTCGGCACTTCTGAATGCTTCCAGGGTTTTACGTACATCTTGTGCAAAAACAATGGCCGGATCGTCAGAAAAATCTGTTTTTCCGCCTTTTATGGCTTTTACAATTTTCTCGATAGAGGTAAAATCCGATTTCTTGTAAAGGTCTTTTGCATATTTGCTGTAATCACCTTTGTATTTTTTCTGAATAGTTTTGTACAACTCAGGTAAAGCGTCGGCATCCACCGATTTTTTGTACACATCGAGCATAGCAACCAACGTTGCTTCGTCAACCACCGGATAATAATCTTTGTACAAGGTAGTAACTTCTTTCAATAATGAATCTGCCGAGAGGTTCTTTGTTGCCAGTTTCTCCGTTGCTACAGCAATGCGTGGCATTTCTATACCGTTAGAAAGTGATTCGACCAAGTAATAGGTAGCGCGACTGTATGGATATACTTTTGTGTAACCTTCTTCTAATGTTTTTAGTACATTTTTATATTTAGCCTGACGTTCGGGAGTTGCATTTACCCATGCGCTAAATGCTTTTTCTTTTTCCTGTTTCTCATTAATAACGCCTAGTTTAGTGATGGCCTTATTCATACCAATACTATTTTTCCAATAGTTGGAACTGCGTGCATACTTGCTGGCATAAGCTATGTTGATAGCTTCGTCGGCACGCATAAACGATTTCCAAACCAGTTGTTTGGCGCCACGCACTTCAATGCGAGCCATATTGCTGGTTTTCATGCGGTAATTTACTCCCCACGACGATAAATAGCGGTTGGTAGTACCCGGATTTCCCAAAATCATGGTGTAGTCGCCCGGCACATATCCCTGGTTAGAGATGCTGGCAAAGCGTTTGGGTACATAAGGCACATTATTTTTAGAATATTCGGTCGGCTTGCCATCCGGCGACATGTATACACGGAAAACAGAGAAATCGCCGGTATGGCGAGGCCACATCCAGTTGTCGGTATCGCCACCAAACTTACCAATGGAAGTAGGAGGGGCGAAGGCAAAACGGATGTCGGAAAATTCTTCGTAAACAAATAAGTAGAACTCATTCCCCGAGTAAAAAGGTTTTAGTCGGGCAGTATAATGGGTGTCTTTTGTTTCTTCTTTTTCAATGGCACCAATAATTGAATCCTGTTTGTCGGCGCGGGCTTTCCCCAGTAATGTATCGGGTAATTGCGACAAAACGCGCTCGGTCATATCCTGCACGCGTACCAGAAACTTCACGGTAAGTCCCGGACAAGGAATCTCGTCGGTGAGTTTGTCGGCCGTAAATCCATCTCTCAGGTAGTTGTGGGCTACGGTGCTGCGCTGCTGAATAGCATCGTAGCCGCAGTGGTGATTCGTAAATACGAGTCCCTGGTTCGAAACAACTACACCTGTACAGCCATTGCCAAAGATAATAACTGCGTCTTTAAGGCTAACGCTCTTGTCGCTGTAGATTTGGTCGGCTGTAAGTGTACAACCCATACCACTCATTTTCTGGATATTCAATTTTTGGATTAAAGGCAACATCCACATGCCTTCATCGGCTTTCGCAGCAGAAAAAATACTGAGCGAGAGCAGTACGATAAGTAATTTTTTCATTCAATAAAAGTGTTTTAATTAAAAAGATAGTTCAACGAAGCAGCGTTGATTTTGTATATTAATGCAGGACAAATGTAGGAAATATATTTTGGATACATTAATAAAGTCAAAATGTATTTTGTGCAGTGCTTGCTCTTGTTCAAAATAACGCAAAGTGCTTTGGTCTTCTTTTAATCTGATAGCGAAAATTGCTCCGGCCGATTAATTTGTAAACGCATGTGGGTGAAGTGCCGATTATTTGATTGAAGTGGATGGCGGGTTGAATGAATGGGTTTCGCGATTTTTAATCGCGTAAATGAAGGTTTAATCGCGATTGCAAATCGCGAAACCCGATTTGCGTGTTTGCGTAGTATGAAATAAAGGAAAGTTTTTTATTGTTTTGTATTGGTGTTGTACACAGAACCAAACCAGCAGAGGTGTTAGAGGGTATTAATATTGTGGTTTTGTCTGCCTGACACAAATAAGTTATATCTCAGCCCAACTGTACATTGTTGAATTCTGGTATTCATGATTTCTTCGGCTTTTTTGTCCAGTTCCAAACCATTTAGCCCGTAGTAATAATTAGTTTCAAAAGATAATTTGTCTGATAACTTGTAAAAAAGTCCAATGCGTCCACCATAATTGAATCTGTTGATTCCATCAAGAAAATCTTCTTTGTCGTTCCAGTCATAGAGTTTTCCTTCATGATACATTTGCCCCTCGGCTTTTGATACAGCTGCTAAGGCTAAGTTGGCCTGAATGCCTATATTTACATTCAATCTCCTATAATTGTAACCAATATAAACAGGTAGCCCTACATAATAAATATGTTCAAAATTAGTGAAGTGTGAATATCCATTATCAGCAGTCGCAGTTCCATTCGCTTTCGCAGTTCCGATATATATATTCCCAGAAGGGTATTCTAAATAGTTTTTACCTTTTATTTGCATAAAAAGAATCTCTGTTCCGATCGACAATTTGTTTTTGAAGACATAGTTGTATGTTAGTCCGCCCTGCCCCGATAACATTGGATAGAACTTCTGTGTAACATTGAAATTTAAACTATACTCATTTTTAATGTAGCTTAGACCTCCGTTAAGTTTTACTCCGATAAATTGTTGCCCAAAAGCAGTCATACTAACTGCCAATAAGATAATGTTTATAAATAGTCTTTTCATTTCTTTTGTAATTGTTGAAGTGCAGGTCTATTGCCTTTGCCTATGCAAGGAAAGTTTCTTATTGTTCTGTCTTGTCTTGGTTCGTCTTAGTCTCCAGACTCCATTGGGTTACAAGCAAGGCGCTGCTTTGTATTATTGTTTATCAATATGGAAGTATGGAGACTTCCTTCCAACTACGAGTTATTTCTGTCTAATAGATCCTCTAATAGTCTGAATTAATGGATACCATATTACTCCAGATGGTAATTCGTTGCTTGTCACATTAGTTTCTCTGCTAAAATTCAGGACGCTGAAACTACTTGTCATAAGATTCCATCCTTTTTTAAATGTCAAGTTATAGTTAGTCGTAAATGTGTACAGGTTATCTACTTTTTGTGTAGTTCCTTTTACGCTCACTGAGTTGCTGCAGTAAATGTATTCGCATTTTATGTAACCATTATAAGGTGCGTTAACACCATTATTCAAAAACATGTCTCCATTTTTATAGCCCATAAACATACATCTTAAATATAAAAAATTTACTTTGACATTTCTGTCGCTAATTGATACATTTTTTCCAAAAACGGTATCAATGCTACAATAAAGTTTATCTTCTGTCAATGCCGGGAGATTTAAATAAAACTTCCCATTTTGAAACTTAGACTTAGCAATTATTTCCGATTTGATGACATTATAGTCGTAGTATATTATTCCGTAAACCGAGTCAATTTTAGCGTTATAATACTCTCCATTATTCACAATTCCGTCTATTTTTGAATAGTCAGCAAAATCAGGGTCATCTTTGCTACATGAAAAGAGAAGGATACCTGTAATAATGATTATTAATGTATTAAATGTGATTCTCATGTTCGCTATTGTTTGTATTATTTTTTTGTTTTTTACCCTTGTTTATAAACTTTTCGATTCGGTGTAGTCTCCATACTGTGTTGAGCAAGGCGCACCTTGTATCGCTTGTCCGAACAAACTATGCTGAACTGAGGTCTCTGTACTATTTTAAATTCATAGATTTTGCAATTGTTATTTCACGATTTACATATTGTCCGTACGAACTGTCGCCATAAACCCAATTGTTCATTACTGACTGCGACTCACGTTTTAGTAAGCCTGAAGTTGAAATCCATTCATAATAATACTTATATTCTGTCGGTTCAATAGTTTCAACTTTATAGCATGGATATGTTTTACCGTCTATATGTAAAGTGTCTTTTCCAACAACATGTTTATGTATACCTGAATTGTAATTCCAATCCAAATTGTCGGATAAGGTAGTTGGTATTTCTAAAAAAGGGATATTATATAATACCACTTCAGAAAAGTTAGACTTTGCTTTATACTGTGGAGAGGCGTATCGTGTTGCTTGCTGACTTACACTGTCAGTAATTTCATCAAAATACCATGGTCCACCATAACTACTGTACCCATATTGTTTCAGACCCTCATTCTCCTGCTTAAAATAAACAGCAGTACTAAAAGCCGTTGGTTTCACATTATGTGTGGTTACAAATTGACGTAATAAATTTCCATTTATCAATGTATCTTTGGTTATTGTGGTTGTTTGAAGTTCAATCGTATGATATAATTTCTCAAACTTACCAGTGCTATCATAGTTTGTATAATAGTTTGTACTCTCGTAATTCCAAGTAGTTCCAATGTTTATCGGATAATACCCATTCATGTTTTCTTCGGCTTTGTCGCTACATGCCGTCAAAGTAATTAGCAATAAAATTGTTACAAAATCTCTGGTTTTCATTTCTTTTCTCTGTTTCTAAATCTTCTTTTATTTTTTCTACATGTACGCCTAACACATACACGCTTATACACTTTCAGTTCGAAGGAGTCTCCATACTACGTCGGGTTACGAGCAAGGCGCTGCCTTGTGTCGTTTGACCAAACAAACTACGCTGAACTGAGGCAACTATGGTTTTTTATCGATCAATTTATACCTTACTAACCGTTTTTCATATTTTTTCTTTTCCCATTCGTAATTATTATATGTATAAGTATCAACCACCAGGCCTATATCCTTACAGTAGTATTTATCACAAGTCAACCGACATGGTTTATCATGCGTATTGAAAAATGTCACATATTCGCGTGCCACTAAAGCTGTAAATGTTGCAAGTGGCGTGGTTTTTTGCACAGCTTCCTTCTGCATAACTATTCTTATAGACATTACTAATTTGTGACTTTCACTATATTCCTCCCTATAATCATAGTTCATTAATGTGTCGGTGAAATTGGTCGACGAAAAGTATTTATTTCCGGTTTGATCAATCAGATATCCTGCAGAATCGGCCAGACAATTACCAAATACACGTACTGTTTGCTGAGATCTAAACCACCAAAAATGACGATTATTTATCAAAGTGTCTTTCGTAATTAATATGCTGTCATATCCTTCAATTTGTTTTTCGTTGCCCAGCGAGTCTATTTCGTAATAATTGTAAATCCAATAGTTCCCTACGTTCATTGGAAAATAGTTTGGATCTACTTTTTCGTCTACATCATTGTTTGTTGCACACGAAATGAAAAGTAACGATATTATTGAAACTGAAAATAATATCATTTTTCTGTTAGTTTGATCAAAGATGCTTATCATGTATATATTTAATTTTTAAAATACTCAGGTATAAAGTAAGAACATAAATCTCCTTCCAACTACGCTAAACAGAAGAATTTTAATTTAAGACGAAACCGATTATAAGTCCAATCAATACACCAAAAATCAATAGAGCAATAAAAATCTTAAAAAAGTCATTTTTTGGTGATTCAACAATCGGTTTATTATTTTTATATAAGTCGAAAACAACTCCATTTAATCCAAAGCCCATTCGTAACTTACAATTAGCAATTGTCCCGTTCTCTGTAATAGAAAAGAGGTGTTCTCCCCCTGTAATTGAATATTTGTTAGATACAATTTCACCATTCACCTTAATTGTTTCTCGACCGAGAATTGAATTGAATATTTCAATCTTGTTTTCGTCTAAATAAATTGTTGTAAATCTCATATTTTTTTGATTTGTAATTGTTCTAGATATACTTAAATTGTTAGTTTCTCTTTTGTTTACTTACCCCTTGGCACTTATCCCTGCCTCTAAACTCCCCTCTTCTTCCCAAAGCTCAAAGCAGAATAAGTCTATTTCTTTAATTTACATTCCAAAGATAGATACATTTTTTTAGTTAAGCATAATTTTGAATAAAAAAGTTAGTAACAATTTAATTTTCGGATTGAGTCAGGAAAAATTTTATTGTTTACATAATTATGAAAATCCTTTATTCATCGGGGTTTCAGCTATTTGTTGAAAAATTTTCATAAAAAAGTGACGAAAATGTTTGTAAATTAAAAAAACAGTATTTATATTTGCGCCTGCTAAGTTAATTATTCTATTGATAGAATGAAAATTATAGTCTCTGTTTGTTGTTGGTGATCTTTGCATTAAAAAATTTATAACAAGTCTTGGAGTTTGAAGTTATCTGTTGAGTGGGCGAGTATAAATGTATCGGGGAATCGTTAAATACTGAGTATATTTCACTAACCGAAGATGTTTTATAAAATCTACTGCGGTATAAACGACCAAACCGATGAGATTATCGTTAAATACTGAGTATATTTCACTAACCGGAGAGGTTTTATGAAATCTACTGCGGTAGAAATGGCCAGACCGATGAGATTATCGTTAAATACTGAGTATATTTCAATAACCGGAGGGGTTTTATGAAATCTACTGCGGTAGAAATGACCAAACCAATGAGATTATCGTTAAATACTGAGTATATTTCACTAACCGGAGAGGTTTTATGAAATCTACCGCGGTAGAAATGACCAAACCGATAGGATTATCAATATCTACCGGGTATTTAAGAATAGAACCGAATCGATATTTTTTTTGATGAACAAATTTTAAATCAAAATACAAATCATTAAATCAAATTATTATGAAAAAAATTAGTTTTCTTGCCTTGAATGGAGCTCGCCTTTCGCATGATGATATTGCTTCATTGTTTCAACTAACATTGGATGTGGCTAACCCTGTAAAGGACAAAATTGGTGATATGGCCCAGGTGGCTTTAGCTAACTTTGCTGCATCTGCTTCTCCTTTTATTGATCAAATTAACCGTTTACGTGAGAGTCCACTCACAATCAGGATTACGAATCTCCGCACGGACGACAATGCCATTGTGGAGGAAATCAAACGCATTATTGTGTTCGAAAAGAAATCGCGCTCGGAAGCACGCAAAGAGGCGGCTACCGACCTGGAGTTTTTCTTTAAACCCTATTGGGATTTGGATGATCGTGCATTGGGTGCGCATATAAAAGGTGCCACCGAATTGAGTGGAAAATACCTGGCTGATGCTGCGATTGTGGCTAAAGCTACTACCATAGGTGTAAATGTACCTATGGAAGAATTGAATGTAAATAATACGTCTTTGGCTTCGCTCTACCTGGCTCGCAACGAGGCAGTGGGCGGACGGGGCGCTTCGGGTACTGACTTGCGCCCTGCTGCTAACGATGGTTATGTGCAATTCTGTAATGTGATTGAGCAATCGGTGAACCTGATGCCCAACGACACACTGATAACCCTCTTTAATAATATGGATGCGCTACGTGTGAAAGCACATACACTTATTTCGAAAGGTAAAGATAAGCCGGAAGATACTTCGGCAACAGCATAAGATTTCGGTCATAGATAAAGTTTAAGGTTTATTATTAATAAAGGCAGGCTGGTTCGTGAGAATCGGCCTGTTTGATTTTTAGGGGAAATGAGAATATAACTGGTTGTGTTTTTTCTTAATAAGGACAGTGTTCGGTGGGTTTCGCGATTTTTAATCGCGTAAATGAACAGTTGATCGCGATTGGAAATCGCGAAACCCGATCTGCTTGTAGTTGGTGTTATCTAATTAAAACGAAAACGCTACCCCGGCCATTACATTAAATCCCTGCACATCGTAACCATAAAAGTCTTGGTACTTACGGTTTATCAGGTTGTTTATTTTGGCAAAAGCGGTGAAACTATTGCTGTACGAATAGGCTGCTCCCAGGTTTATGTCTATTTTAGAATTCATCGGAACGGCTGTTGTACCTATTTTAGCCCAACGTTTTCCTTCGTAAAACAGATTGCCCGAAACGGTTAATTCGTTGCTTATCTTAATGTCCGAGCTTAAGTCGGCTTCCCAATCGGGTTTGTTCCATGCGTGTTCTTCCGATTTTACGGTCCAGCCATTGTATGCCCCTTTAAACTGCACATTTATGGTGCTGCAAAGGTTATAATTGGCGCGTATTCCTATTTTTGCCTGCGAGGCTTTACTGTAAATCACATTAAAACGGTTGCTGAATAGGTTGGAATTGTTGCCGGTGAGTGTGTCGCAGCTATATTCTTTGTTTACGAAAAAATACTGATTGTCGAATTGCTTGTAATCAACAAAACCATCGATCAACAGGCTGTACACGGGTTTAAACTTAAAGCCCAGGTACAATTCGTAAGGAGTGTAAGTGTCATCTACCCGCATATTGTTGAATGTGTAGCGGTTTTCGGCAAAAATTTTATCCATGGTATTTATGCTAAAGTCGCCACCTATTCCGCCATAAAGAGCAAATTGATTGGGCACTGCGCGCCACTCGGCATAAAGGTCGGGCGATGGTCGGAATGGATGTCCGGGTGCAAACGAGAAGCTGGATTTAACTCCCAGATGAATATCCAGATCGGTTTGTTCGATGCTGTAAAACGGATTTAGCGCTAAAACACTGTAACCATTTATGGTATTAATGATAGAGCTGTTGTTCGATGCGTAGGACAGGTTGTGCATATCCAGGTTTACGCCGAATCTGTTGTCGTCGTTTTGCTTGTCGAATCCTACTTGTGTGTGAACCTGTTTTTCCGAAAGCCCGTTGATGGCGCTGAATGATTTGAACTGCATCTCGGCTTTGTACCGAAGCTCGGTGGCAGCAGGCAGTGAGCGTACCCCGGCAAATGCATTGAACCGCCAAAATGTATTGCTGTTGTAATCGGCAGCAAGTTCATTGAGCGTGGTGCTCGCAACTGTACCGTTTGTTTTACCCGCGTTTAGCTCCGAATATGCGGCCGAACCATTTGTTTTGGCCAGCGTGCTGAAGTTTACGGCAGAATTAATGCTGTCGAAATTGTTGCCATAATATTTCAGGTATTCGTGACCGAGTCCCATGCCGGCATACAGATTTACTGAATTGAAATACTGATCGAACGAAACGGCTGCATGAGTATTGGAATGTGCTTTGGTTCCCAAAGTGCTCAGGTGATTGAACGAGAAATCGAGCTTGGTTTCTTCGCTGTTGATAAGTGGGTAGGCAAATTCGGCCAGCGTATTGAAATAATTGCCGAGACCAAAACGTGCAAATCCGCCATTGTCTGCGGCGTGTTTCTCGCGATCGAGTTGGGCTGCCGGCAAGGTGTGGATGCTATAGTCGGCATTTAATGGCAGATTGAAATCGCTGAAAGTAGGTTTTACTTTTTCTACTTTTGGCTCCAGTGTTTTAGGCGTCGATTTAATTTTTCCGGCATCATGAATCACCGGTTTGTATTCACGTTCAACGGTTATGTTTCGGTTTAATACGGAGTCCTGAGCGTGTAGCGACAGGACTGAACTCCCCATAAATACAACTGCTGATACTATATATTTTAATGTTCTCATACGATAATAATTGTTTTAAAATTTCTAACCTTGTGCCGGCACTTAATTGATGATCGTTTTCTTTTCGCGTTCGCCAATGGCGTTAAGTCGTTCGGTTATTAATGTTTGAATTTCATCGGCAGTAGTATAGTTCTTTTGCAAGCTCAATAAATATTGCTTTGCCTGGAAATCGTTGTTTTGTTTTACATACACATCGGCTAACAGCACAAAGCTGCGCGCCAACCAAAACTGATGCGGTGTGTTTTTCTTCGCAAAATCAAGTACTTCCTTCTCGGTGTCGGCCAGCTTGCCTTGTTCAAAATAAACGTTTGCCAATAGGTATTTCGATTCTGCTCCATTCGCATTGCGGGTTTCGGCAGCCAATACTTTCAGGTCGGGAATGGCTTGTACTCCTTGTGCCAAAGCAATGTATGCTTTGGCGCGGTTGTAACGGGCTTCGGCTTTAAGTTCTTCGCCGGCTCTTGTGTCGGTCATTATTTCATTTACAATATTTATAGTGGTCTGATGGTCGTTCAGAAAATAGCTGCAACGCAATACCCCAAGTCGTCCGGCATTTTTGTTTTCGGTGGTTTGTCCCACGGTTTGCAGTTGTTTAAAGTAAGCAATGGCCGACTGATAATCTTTCTGGTCGTAGGTAATCTCGGCACAACGCATAACGGCTTCTTCGGTATATTGATTTCCGGTAATTTTTAATAATGCCTGATAAGCAGTCAGCGCATTGGCTTTGCTGTTGGTGCGATAATAGCTGTCGGCAACATAATATTGTGCCGTTGTACAATATCTTCCTCCGGGGCAAAACTTATTCAGGTAAGCATTTAACCCGCTAATGGCTTGTTCATACTTGCTATTCATGTATTGTCGCTCGGCGGCAATATAAGAGATCGAATCTTCTCTGTTGGCAGTTTTTGTGCTGATAATGTGTCCCAGTGTTTTGGTGTAAGCCAGGTACGACGGTACATCATTTGTTTCAATGTAAACTGTTTCCAGGGTTTCAAGTGCAGTGTAGGACTCTTCGGTTCCCGGATATTTTGTAATTACATTTTTGAACGAAGTAATGGCGGGGTCGTACTCTTTGCCATTGAAATAAATCATACCAATTTCCAACGCTGCCTTGCGGGCTAAATCGCTGTTGGATTTTGTGTCCAGCAATTGTTTATAGGCCGAAATAGCTTTTCCATTGTTTTCCAACATCAGGTAGGCGCGTCCCATTTCGTACAGGGCGTCGTCGGTATATTCCGATTTCGGATATTTAGTAAGCAGGTTCTCCAGTTTCGATATTTTGGCTGAATAGTTCTTTTGCAATCCGGTAACGTAGGCAGCCTGAAACAAAGCATAGTCGGCGGTATTCGGACTTGCTGCGGCTGCTTTGCTGTAATAGTTCTCGGCATTGACAAAGCTTCGCGAATTAAAGTAACAATCGCCAATCCGGTTCAATGCGTCGGCATAGGTAGTGGCTGCCGGGTTGGATTCATTGTCCACGTATTTCAGGAACCAACTGAGTGCTTCGGAGTAATTCTTTTTGGCAAAAAAACCATAAGCCAACGCATAATGTGCAATGACATAATTCTCGCTTATTCGGGCGTTGGGGTTGTTGAAAAATGCGTTTAAGTCGTAGATGCTTTGTTCGGCGCGGTTGCTTCTGAAATTGCTTTCCGACCGCCAGTACAAACATTCGGCCGAGTATTTCCCGGTTTTCGAGCTTAATAACGAAAGCGTGAAATAGTCAATGGCCTTGTCGAGCTTGTTTTGCATAAATGCCTCGGTACCTATTTGGTAAAGCAAGTATTGTTTTGTTTCAAGCAACTTGGCATTTTGTTGCTTTATTTTCTGGATGGATTTATAAGCCGCTTCGTAATTCTTCGTGGTCATATATACCGTGGTCAGGTAGTCGTTAGCCTCGTCGGTATGTTTCGAGTTGGGAAATTCGGTCAGAAATTGTTCAAAGGCCTTGATAGATTCGCCAAATGCCGAAGTGGTTTCCAGAGTTGTGAGTGCATAATTGTACGAAGCTTCTTCGCGTATTGTTTTGTTGAAGTTGGTTCGTAAAGCCGCTTCGTAAGCCAATCGGGCATTTGTAATATCCTTTAGCTTAATGTACGAATTGCCCAGATGCAAATAAGCATTCTCCGACATTTCATCTGCAGCCGTTGTGGCTTTCGAAAGGTATTTTACTGCATTCGTATAATCTTTTGTTTCAAAATAAGATAATCCCAGCAGGTACATATCGTTTCGCACTACCTGAGGGCAAATTTTTTCGTAATCCTTTAAATGAATAATAGCCTTGGCATAATCTTGTTTGCGGTAGGCCATTTCGCCTGCAATCCGGTAAATCTCAGCATTGTTTTTATTGTCGGGATAGTTCTTTAATATCTCTTCTGCACGGTCGGTTAGCTTGTCGTATTCTTTTTGAGCATAATAAATTTGCACAATATAATAAGGAACAATGCTCTTGTAAGCAGGATTATTTTCAATTTTCAGAAACTCGGGCAATGCCACCGCGTAGTTGCCAAGTGTATATTCTGTGTAAGCGTAATAATAGGCTGCCGAAAGATTGTAGCGCGTGTTCTGGCTTTTCAATTCTTTGAAAACTTCCTGAGCCTGTTTATAATTCTTTGTTTCCAGGCTGCAATATCCTTTCGAGAATAGAAAATCAATCCGTTCGCGGTCTGCCAAATGGGTTTTATCTACTTTGCTAAAATATCCAAGGGCTTTTTCGTATCTTTTTTTCTCGAAAATAAGCGTTCCAAGCATGTAGTTGGTTTTGTCGATAAAAGGAGTGTACGGGTGCCTGGTCAAATAATCGGTTAGCAGGTCAAACGCAACTTCCTGTCTGAGTTCATAGGCGTTGGCTGCTTTGTAAAACTCGGCTTCCTGTATTTGCCCTGCAGCAGTGTGATCGGCTTTGTTCAGAAAGCTTTCGAAGCTGCGGTACGATGCCGCAAATTTCCGCTGGGCATAGAGTTCTTTTCCTTCGTTGAACAGAACATCCTGATTGGTATAAATCAAGCTGTGTTGTGCCGGAGCAGTACCTGAAATCAGGCTTATCAATAGGCTTAAAACAATTATTTTTCTCATATAACACTAATTAAATGAATTCCTCCAACTCGCTGCTGAGCTTTGGGACTCCTTTTTGTCAACAATAATCTAAAACTATGGGAATATCTAACGGGATTTGTTTTTGCTATTTCTCAATGGCCTTTCCGGCAAGTTGGAACTAGTAAAAATCCTAACTCCATATTATGAATTAAGGATTCTTTTCCCTTTCAAAAACAGTGCCACGCCCTTTTTTACCGACTTTAGGCCAAAAAGTTCGGGATTAACTTCGGTCAACGGAACAAAAAAGCAATCTTCTACATCGTCCGATGGTTTTAAATGAGTGGTATCCTCGAGCTTGCACGAAAAAAACATGTCCAGGGTAGGCACGGTTAATCCGCTGTATTCGTATTGATTGGGCAACGAGAATAAGTAAGTAGATGCTGTTACCGTTGCATGTAACTCTTCAGCAATTTCGCGACTTATGGCTTCTTCGGCTGTTTCGTTTTCGTCAACAAATCCACCGGGCAAGTCGAGTGTGCCTTTTTCGGGCTCTTTGCCACGTTTGCAAACTAATAATTCGCCCGATTCGTTCAGGATAAAAGCGGCCACGGCAGCTGAAGCGTTTACGTATAGGGTAAAATTGCAGACTTCACAATGTTTTGATTTCTCATTGTTTTGAATGAAATTGGAAGAACCACAGGCCGGACAATGAGTGAATAGTGTTGAAAAATGCATAGGAAAAGACTGTTTTCTTTTGAGTAAAGGCAAAGGTACATTTTTTTTACCATTAGCCAAAGTCGTTGTAAATGGGTAATTTGTAATGATATAAAATGGATGATCACTTTTTATAAAACGAAAGTAAGTGCGTATTGTTATTTTGAAGATTGAAATTTTATGTGAACAACCAGTGGAATCTTGCTAAAAAAGGTTTACGCTAAGTCGCTGTTAATAACTTTTACTTAAACAGTTAAGCTAATTGCATATAAAACACTATTTTTGCAGAAAAATATAGGGTATGAGCCGAAAACTATCTTATCCGGTGGACGATGAATCCAGCGATATTGTTAAGCGTTATGAGCAATTTCTCTCCGGGAAAGCTACGGGCTACTTCGATGTGGAGGAGCTTGAAAACATCGTAGAGTATTACCTGCGTCGTG
>Ga0302215_10001709_pt1 | contig 15473 bp, 9 predicted proteins | sample II_Fen_N3_1_FD_194580 | JGI IMG/M metagenome (GOLD analysis project Ga0302215, IMG submission 194580) | Peat permafrost microbial communities from Stordalen Mire near Abisko, Sweden - II_Fen_N3_1 | ecosystem: Environmental > Terrestrial > Soil > Wetlands > Permafrost | place: Sweden: Abisko...
ACATACTTTGTTAGATCGAACGAAAAAGAACTGTATCCATATGGCCATTCACCAATATACTTTCCATTGAAATAAACTTTTGCCTGACTCATTGCCCCATCAAATTCCACAAAAAAACATTTTCCGATTGCAGAAACAGGGACTTCGATTGTTTTACGATACCAACCCACTCCAAAAATGGGCAAAGCACCGGTACGACCGGTTCTTAGTCTGGCTTCCTTATCACCATCTTCATTTACCTTTACCCATTGCATATCCTGATTCAGGTCAAAAGCCTTATTTATTGCCCAGTCGTGTGGAACTGAAACAATTTCCCACTTTGAATCATCGTAGTTAACTGAGGGTGCATCTTTGCATTCGCCTAACATGAACATCCAATCATTATCAAGTAAAACAGTTGAACGAATATTCATTTGCGAGAATCCACAAATACATACAAATACGAATACTACATTTATAATTATTTTCCTTACCATAATATTACATACCAATTAGTTAGCAATAGCAAATCCATACTTAAAAATAAAATACAGGGTTAATTTAAAGATGTAGAATTGATACCTTCACACGAAATTAATCGCAAGAAAGCAAATTCTAAAAGTGGAATATTAATATTTAGAATTATTATTTTTTCTCACAAATTGAATTAATCTGAGTCGAAAAAAACTAAGAGAGTGAGATTAAATTTTTGATGGATATATGTTTAAATCAACAGGAACACTTAATTCCTTTTTAAATTTTGAATAGTACATCTTTCTGTCAATCAAATTAGCTGCAGTTACCTGAACTGTAACAGTTACCAAATAAGTTTGTGTAGAACCATCCAGTGCAGTTACAGTATAACTTTGAGTAGTTGTAAAATTATTCTGAGTGATCCCACTTTCCTGTGGTTTTTTACCGATAGCTATTGAAGTTAATACAGTTGTTGTAAAACTTGCTTTTAGCGATGTGATGATAAAACCGGTTTGAGGAATTATTACAGAAACAGTATGGTCGGTTTCATTAATAGTTCCAAAAATTGTATCTTTAACAAGGGTTGTATTTAATGTTTTTAGAAAATAAAAACTGAGAATCTTTTTCTCACTGCTAATAGGGGCTTTTACCGGGTCCTGGCAACTTGTAAATGTAGATGAAAACACCGTCAGAAGAATTATAAATGCAATGTAATTGGTTATAAACTTGATTTTTTTCATTTATAGTAAATTATTTATTGTTAATATATTATTCAGGAAAGATGGTTTTATTGAACTTGAACCTCATTTGTAATGTATGCCACATCCCTTGGAATCAATGTTATGGCAAACTTGAACATAGGCAGCAAACCGGTTGGATCGGTAATTCCGATGCCGATTTTATAGGTGCCGGATGCTAATGTTGCAGGAATTTTAAACGATTCGGTCACCTTATAATTTCCAGGCAACCAATCGTTGGGACTACTTATGCCATCCTTTGTAAACAGGATTTTTCCGGTTGAATCGTACAGAAAAAATCTTAGGACATATTTGTCGTAAATCTTAGCAACCCCTTTATTGGTTATATCCAGGTTAATACTGAAAGTTGAATCTTTTTTAGCCAGATTGCTGTTTGACACACTGTTTAATACAATTCGAGCTCCGGCAATTTTTGCCAGGTTCTGAAGTATAGGCATTTTATCATCCGGAACAGTTCCGATATTGTCATTGATAACGGAAACATGATTATTAATCATAAAATTCACCGACGACTCAAATGACCATCCTTTGGTAAGCATATCGCTGTAATTTGTCCACCATTCAAAAACAACAGGTGCTTTTTTCCATTGATCAGCCATACCAAGTGCAGCTGCATAGCGTGTTGAACCTGCCCATTGCTGTTCCAGAGTCGGGGAACCTACGCCATCTCTTCTTAATCCGATACCAAATGTCAACGCATAAGGTAAGGTTTTATCATCATCTGTCATAAAAACCATTTTCTTATTCGGAAAAGCAGCAATATACATATCCACGAATTTCTTTTTTATCTCAACAGACACTGATGGAGAATAATCGGCATGCCATTCGCCCCAGTTACCATACGACCCAATATCAACTATGTTGATCTGAGGAACATTACGATATTTATCACCCAATGCTTTTAAAAATTCTGCATGTCGTTGTAGAAAAATAGGATCGTCATAAATGGGGTCAATCCTGGGAATTTTTGCTCCACCTTCTGATGAATTTGCCACCTTAATGGTATATTCTGTTCCTTTGCATCCTTCGTCAAAAAGCCATTTTGGAGAGCAATAATAACCCGGACTATGTGCACTGCAGCACATGATGCGTAAACCGATGGAACCACCATTTTTTACATCTAAATTTTTTATAGCATTATCAATCACCGTCCAATCATATACAGCAGGTTGAGGTTCAAGTTGTTCCCATTGCAATCGTAAATAGGTGATGGTGCTTGAAAAGCGGGTACTACTCAGGAATCCTTGACCCGGATTAGGTACAATACCCTCAGCTTCAGTAAATGTTTTTGTTACAATCTTCTGGCTTAATACAGGGTCAGTGGTAGTACTATTTGTACACATAACCAATAATGGTATGAAGATAAATGGTAAGAGTTTAAACGATTTAATCATTTGTAGTATGTATTAATTTCTTTAATTCCTGTTTGGATATTTGAATATATAGAATTGTTTATTGAGCATTTCTAAATGATCTTTAAATTTAAAAACCATTTAAAAATAGCTCAAAATTAACAAACAACACACTATATTTTTACTTCCAACTATCTGTTTGCCCGGTAATAGGAGCTTTCAAGACAGAGTATTGTGAAATCGGACAAAAGTACATTTGAGGAGAAAATACTCTATCTTCGACTTTAAAGCGATTTTGGGTTAGTACTGTTCCACTCTTGATAATTGAAATTCCATAAATCGGAGCGTTAAACAGTTCTACACCTCGGTTCCAACGGCGTACATCCCAGAACCGGTGTTCTTCAAAAGCAAATTCCACGCGGCATTCATTTTGAATTCTTGCACGCATTTGATCCTTTGTCCAGTTGAGAGACGGATCTAAATTTCCGGCAGCACCCATGCTTCTAACTCTAACCTGACTCAATCGTTGATAAACTGAAGCATCAGGAGAACCTAAATATTCGTTTTGTGCTTCGGCGTAATTCAGCAATGCTTCTGCATAACGATAAAGTATCCATGCCCGAGGTTTCATGGCTGTTCCAAGATCCAAATTAATTTCAGAAAGAACAAATTTCTTCAGATAATAACCTGTCTTTGTGTAATCTATTGTTTTATTTAGTCCATCCAATCCACCTACAAAAGTTTCTACTTTACGGGTTTTAAAAGTAACACCATTGTAAAGAACGGTTTGTGCAAGGCGTGGATCGCGATCAACAGCATACATTTTTGCTTCGTGAGCAGGATTGGACGGATCATAAGGAACATAAACTCCATTGACTTTAATTTCAAATGCATCAACAAGATTTTGAGTTGGATTAGTATGTCCCTGCCCTTTTGAATAGCCGTTCGGCACATTACTAAACTCAATATCGTTCCGATTATAATATTTGCCCGGCATAATAATTTCTTTGTCGAAAGGAGTCGAAAAAGGAGTGGCAAAATTAGCATTCAACACATAAATGTTGCCGTTACTTTCACTGAAATCAATGACTGCTTTTGCTGCTTCTGCTGCTAACCGCCATTTTTCCTTATCATTTACCGGATTGTTCAATGGACTTGCCGCATAAAGTAATGTCCTGGATTTTAACATCAAGGCAGCTCCTTTGGTTGCATGACCTTTTGCACCATCAGAATAAATATTAGGCAATACAGCCGCCGCCTGATCACACCATTTTACAATTGAATCAACCACCACGGCATAAGGAGTGCGTGGAATGTCAAGTAAAGCGGTATCCGGTGCAAGGATTGATGTTACCATGGGAACATTTCCATACCTTTTTATTAATTCGGAGTAGAATAACGCATTCAAAAAAACTGTTTCTGCTTTTAAACGTTCACGTAATTGTGAGTTTTCTGTAGGTTTTCCATTCGCATCCAACACGATATTATTCGTTACAGTGGATTGATCAATATATTTGAAAAACAAATAACATTTACGGATTCCGGCATATAACCTCCACCACTGATCATCAATCGTTTTATTTGGACTCCAGGCACCATTGGTCATATTGTGAATATCGGATGCACCACTTGATTCCATGCCATCATCTGTAGCACAATCGAGCATGGCTCCACCTATAATATTATAGGAAAAATCATTGCGGGGCATGTAATTATAAATGCTAGTTTGCAACCCCATCATAAGGCTCGGATCACGCAGAATCTGACCATCTGTCAAAGTATCATCAAATTGTTTATTCAAAAGTGAATCACACGAACTTAATGTAATTATCAATACTAAAAAGAGATATTTTATATTTTTTATGGATTTCATATTCATATAGTGTTAAATAATAAGCATTAGAAACTAATAGATGCCCCAAAACTCAGGATTCTTGTTTTACCATAACTCCAGATACAAGCTCCCGGATATTCAGGATCTCCTATTTTTGCTTCATCATAAAGCAATGCTAAATTGTAGGCATTACAAAAGAGTCGGATATTTTCTAACTTGATGGCTTTCATCCATGTTTTAGGAAAAGAATAGCCAATCTCAATATTCTTTAAGCGAATAAAATCAGCAGCTTTAATGTTTAATGATGAGTTTTGAGTATTATTCGTCGAAACAGCAGTCAATAAACGTGGATATAGGGCTGTACTTCTGGTATCTATGTTATCTCCGTTTTGATCTGTATAGAATGCCCAGCGTTGGTAGGCTCCCACAGCTAATTTTCCACCATTTGGTATTGCATTGCTAAATTCCAAAGGGATATAAACCTCTCTATTGAAAAGACCAACAATCTGAGCTCCAAAATCAAATCCTTTGAATGAGAGTTTAAAGTTGGCCGAAGTAAACATATTTGGAATACCGGTACCACCTAGACGTGTTTTGTCATTTCCATCAATAATGCCATCATTATTTAAATCTGCGAACTTTACATCACCGGGACCATAAGTGCCAAATTTTTGGACAGGACTGTTAGCCACATCGACTGCATCATTAAAGAATCCTAAACTTTTTAAACCCCATTCACCATAACTAGGTTTTCCAATACCTTGTAAATTTTGAGCTAAACCATTTACTTCGCCATTTTCAATTACTTTATTATCTGAGAAGGTTGCATTGAGTTCTACATTTAACCTGAAATCTCCCATTCTTTGATTCACTCCAAGTACTGCTTCAAAGCCACGTGAATTTACCTTGCCAATATTGGTATACGATAAAGTTGAACCGAAAATATCCGGTAATTTATTCATTGGAGAAGCCAACATATCATATCGATTATCAGTGTAATAATCAAATGAGAAATATACTTTTTTGAAAAAACCACCATCAATTCCGATATTGAATTGTTTCGCTTTTTCCCAGGTGAAAAATGGATTTCCTGCCTGAGATTCTATAGTACCGTTGATAGACGAAAAAGTAGTTCCAAAAGGATACCCTTCACCGGTTGCATATTGAGTTTGATATAAATAACGTTGTGTGGAAACCTGACCGTTATTACCCGTTAAACCATATGAAGAACGTATCTTCAGTTCTGTCAGGACAGTATTTTTTGCAAGGAATGATTCTTTATAAATGTCCCAGGCACCTGAAACAGAATAGAAAAGTCCGAAGCGTTTACCCGGTGCATAATTGTCATTACCGGAATATGAAAGTGAACCACCCAAAAAGTAACGATCTAAAAATCCGTAATTCACATTTGCACCGTAATTTAGGTTAGTATATGGTGAATATCTTGGAATTGACTTTTGATCTAAATAACTTAACACTTTAGCCTGAATAGAGTGGTCGCCAAACGTCCGGTCATAATTGATTGAACCCCATAATGAGGTACTATAATTCATATCATTACTCAAATCCGTTCCATCACTTAACGGTTTATCCAAACCATACTTTGTTTCTTTCAGAAATTCATCTACACTGTAAACTGCAAACTCTTGTTTCTTCTGATAACCATACGTATTAAATCCATTATACGCAGCTGATAATGTGGCTGTAAGACCCTGAGTAATGAAATCAAGTTGTTGGTTAGCTTCCAGCATGACTTGCATATTGCGGTTATTTACTTCCTGATATCCTGAGCGTGACATTAACCCAACCGGATTATTGAATTTAGTGGAAGTACCTCCAAGATTACCCGAAGGAGTATAAATTGGATAAGAATTTGGAAGTTCATGCATGATTGTACTCCAAATGGTTGAATTTCCAACATAAGGCGATTTATTACGTGTAATCTGACCCGATAAATTAAATAAAATATTTAAGCGTTTATTGATTTGAACATCGAGATTTGTACGCATATTATATCGCGATGAACTAGCGTTTGTAGAGTATTTTGGATCATCAACTGCATATTTGTAAAAGCCCTGTTGATCCATAATACCAAGAATGATATTATATTTGGCAAAATTACTACCTCCGGAAATGCTTAAAGAGTAGCGTTGTATCGGTGCGGTTGATTTTAAAAATTGACCAATATAATCCACACTTGGATTGGTATAAATATTATTCCCTGACTGATCTTTGTATTTTTCAAGCGAGGCATCATCATAAAAGGGAGTTGTACTTCCTTCGTTAAACTTTGCTTCGTTAAATAATTTACCATATTCATACGAATTTAAAAAAGTTGGTAAACCTACCAGTTCCTGAAAGCCGGTTTGGGTATTCAGTTTTATCGATATCTTACCCGATTTACCGCGCTTGGTTGTCACCAAAATAACTCCATTTGCACCTCGTTGACCGTAAATGGCAGTTGAAGCAGCATCTTTAAGCACTTTTATGGTTTCTATTTCATTCGGGTCTAACATGGTGTAATCACCAGGGGCATTATCAATTAAAATTAATGGTTGGGATGCGCCACCGGACAAAGTACGATAACCACGTAACCAAAGATTGCTACCATCTGATCCCGGAACACCACCCATTTGTTGAGCTGATAAACCGGGAAGTAGTCCACCAAGTGCATTGCTTAAATTGTCAGTGGCATGAGTTTCTATATCACTACCCTGAATTACTGAAATTGCTGCAGTATTTGTTTTTACATTATAACCAATAGTAACAGTGGTATCGCGTAGTATTTTTGTGTATTCGTTTTGCCCTGCTAAACCTGATGGCATTATTGAAAGAACGATAATTCCAAAGGAAATCAAGACATTGTATATCGTTATTCTGTTTTTTGTTTTCGTCATCATAAAATGTTTTTTTTATGGTAGTGTGATTTGATTTTCATTAATAGCTGTATTTTTAGCAAACTCGATTTATGAATGGAGTATATTATTAACTTTCACAGTTATTTTAAATAAAACTGTGTCAAGTAAAAAGGAATCGAAAACTACGTTAGTTTCTGATCACATCCTGCCAACCTGGATTCTGTGTCAGATTTGGATTTCTCTGAACTTCTTCTATATTAATCGGATACAGAATGTATTGATCCGGATTATCATACTTCTTTCTCAAAGGTCCGACCGTTTGTGAATAATCATAGGTGAAAGTTCCATCCAGGTTTTTAGTACACACTACCTTATGTAAATCGCGGGCCAGTACCTCGCCAATTCCCCATCTGCGTACATCAAAAAATCGTTGGTCTTCAATACAAAGTTCCACGGAACGTTCATTTCTGAGCTTCACATCAAAATCGGCTTGTGAAATAGAACCAGGTAAATCGCTGATTCCGGCACGTTCACGAACCTGATTGATAGCCCATAAGGCTGTTTTACCACTGCCATCCGCTGAAGTGTTAGGTCCACCGGCCTGATTTTGAGCTTCGGCATACATTAGTAAAATATCGGCATAGCGTAAAAATATCCAGTTCAAAAGTGGATTACCCTTTCTATCAACACCATTCACAGTGCCTACCAGTACATTTTCATCCCAATACTTTGTAAAACAATACCCGGTATAGAAGTACGAAGCTAAACTACCTACTGTTTGATAACCCAGATTTCCTCCGGTATAGTATTGACAGGTAATACCTTGCCAATTTGCACCATTATAAATCATGGATTGATTAAAACGGGGGTCACGTCTGTTTTTGTTATACATATTGGCTACATGATCCGGATTATTTCGATCGAAACTCACATATTGACCCGTTGAAGGATCTTTAATTTCATAACAATCTACAAATTCCTGTGTAGGTTGAAAATTTCCGTACGTCAATCCACCAAGAAAATTAGGAACCCACATGTATAAATCCCACATGTTTTTTGGAGCTGTATTTTGACAGTAAATCACTTCAGAGTTAAATGTTTTAAGGAAGACATCGCGATAATTTGGCATCAAACTATAAACGTTTAAGTTTATAACATCTAACGCTGCTTTGGATGCATCTGACCATAGAATGCCTGAGCCACGAGATGACCAGTATTGACTTGCTCCCCAAAGTAAAGCCCGTGCCTTTAATCCCATGGCAGCTCCTTTGGTTGCACGTCCCAGCCACTGATCTGAAGAAACTGTAATATCCATTAAAGCAGCTCCTTTATTACAATCCGAAACAATCGAATCAATACAAATTTTTATATTCTGACGGGGAGGCCGTTGGTCATCATTTGCTTGCATAACTTTGTAAACCAGAGGAACTCCACCCCAACGTTTTACTAATTCAAAATAATGATGCGCTCTTAAAAAATAGGCTTCACCAACCATAGTCTTCATTTCAAGACGATCTGCATCAGTTGCTAAGGGTGTGTTTTTATAGTTTTCCAAAAAAATATTAATAGCACGGATGGATTGATAGGAAAATCTCCATTTCCTGGCAACTTCAAACGCATTGCCCCAATTAGAATTCTCACCCCGGTTCATCCAACCCCCGCTAATCATTTCAAAGGTGCTGTTGTCATTTTTAGATCCCATACAATAATCATCCATATTTGAAATCAAATCATACCCCCAACTGTCTGTAAAATCTCCGTTTACAAAAGATTGAAATCCTCCTCGCAACGTTTGATATAGACGGAGTTGATATTGTCGTGTTAATTGTATATCACTAAAAACCTGTTGTTGATCAAGAGCTGAAGTAGGAGCTCTGTTTAGAAAATCCTCAGAACAAGAAGATGTCATTAGTAGGGTAAAAATAAAAGGTATTAACCACTTTATGTTTTTTATAGTATTCATCGAAGTTTAATTTTTAAAATGTTATATTAAAACCGAAGTTAATGACTCTCATTTGAGGATAAAATGTTCCATCTCCCGAACCTGCCTCCGGATCAAGATATTTCAAATGATCCATTAATATGGCCAGATTTACACCGTTTGTATATATACGCGCGGAATTGATTCCAATTGATTTTATCCATGATTTTGGCAGAGAATAACCAACTTCTACATTTTTAAGTTTTAAGTAAGCGCCATCATATACATTCCCAAACGAACCAAAGGAAGTCACTCCATTGTTGATTGCTCCCCCACTTCCGGCATTCGAGTGTAGAGTTGGATAGGTAGCATTCGCATTTTGATCTGCTGTTAAAAATGGGTTCCATCTGCCAATCTCATTGTTGTTCTGACCCTTCCAAAATGTCAAAGACACATGATCAACACCTTGTAACAAGACACTAAAATCAAATCCTTTATAATTTCCACCAAACGAAAAACCGTATGCTATTTCAGGAATATTGGTATACTGAGATGCAAAACGGTCCAGTGTATTAATCACCCCATCGCCATTATAATCCCTGTATTTTCTGTCACCCACCAATGGTGCTCCGATAGAAGCCTGCGATGGGGAACTTGCAATATCAGCAGCCGACTGAAAAAGACCGATACATTCATACATTATAGGTTGCCCTATTGGTTGTCCTTCTTGTCGTTGCCAGGGTGCTATAGATGTTGGCTCATCAATGGAAATGATTTTATTACGTGCAAATGTATAATTGCCTTTTACAAAATAATTGAATTCGCCGATTTTGCTTCGGTGAGTTAATTCAACTTCAAATCCATGATTATTAGTAATTCCTTTGTTTGCAGCAGGTAATTGGGCACCACCTGTTTTAGGAACCGTATTAGCTTGTGAAATCAAAATGTCGGAACGGTCTTCGTTAAAAAGATCCATGACCAACCCCAGTTTTGAATTAAAAAAATTGGCTTCAACCCCTATATTTGATTTTTTAGCCCGCTCCCAAGTTACGTCGTTATTTCCAATACGACCTTCCATAATTCCATTCCATAATAAATAATTACTTCCAAAACGGTAACTTCCACTTTGAGCATAATCGTTATAATACAAAAAACGTTGCTCTACTCCTCCAATATATAATTTATCATTTCCGACTTCACCGTATGAGCCGCGAATTTTCAGAAATGAAATGAAATCAAGGCTTTTCAAAAATTTTTCTTCTGACACAACCCAACCCAATGATACCGCAGGAAAAAATCCAAACCGTTTACCGGGTGCAAAATTTTCAGAGCCGTTGTATCCAATGTTCACTTCACCCAGGTATTTTTTTTCATAACCATAGGTGGCTCTACCCACAAGGCCTTGATACACGTAGGGTGTATTAGGTCCGTTTCTGTACTCTTGTTGATTATAGAGTATAAGTCCGGTTACATGATGTTTTCCAAAAGTTCTGCCATAATCCAATCCAAACTCTTCATATTGTTTATTCGTATTCCAGTAATTTCCACTTGTGTAGGATAAAGCAGACCCTTTCTTTGCTTGTTGATAAACTGCCTGATCCGTATTTGACCAATCACGTTTATAGGTGTCATATCCTTCCCAGTAAATTGCTTTATAGCTGAATTGGCTATCGAAACTAATATTCGCTCTGGCTTTCAATCCTTTTGTAATAAAATCTAAATTGTAACGAAGTATAATTGATGATTCAATATTGCTTTTAGTCTCATTTTGAAATCCATTTTGAGTCAGTAAAGCTGCCGGATTGTCCATGTTAGGAAGTTCGGCAAATCCGATACCCGGATAGGCAATCGGAGAAAGCAAACTCGTCAAACCGTACAGATAGGAATACAAAGCCTGAGTAGTTACATTCGGGGAATTTATTTTTTCAACCCGTCCGGCTAAGTTTAAAGTTGCAGTAAAGTCTTTGGTTACATTTACATCTACATTTGAACGGAAGTTATATCGGTCAAATTTATAATTGCTGTCATAATTTTTTTGACCCACATAATATTGTGATGTCAAATCTTTAAAATAACTCCCCTGGCTAAGATATCCTCCTGATACAAAATAACGTATGGACTTGTTTCCGCCACTTACGTTTAAATTATATTGTTGTTGTGGAGCATTACTCTGGGTAAGTTGGTCGAACCAATTATTATTTGGGTATAATAATTTTTCATCGGGTGTGGCTGTACCTAGAACAGAACGTTCAATGGTGGCTAATTGATTTTTAGTATAGAAATATTTACCTGTTCCGTCCGCATTCTTATTGTCGTTATAGTACCCTTCCTGGTATAATTCAGCAGTCAGTACTCCATCTCTGAATTTGGGACTCCGTGTTGGATTCTGAAAGCCAATTTGTGAAGAAAATTGAATCCTTGCAGGTCCTTCTGTACCTCGTTTAGTGGTCACCAGAATTACACCGTTGGCACCTCTTACCCCATATACAGCAGTTGCAGAAGCATCTTTTAATATCGAAATGGTTTCTATTTCATTGGCATCCAGTTCAGTGAAATTGCGCTCTACTCCATCTACCAAGACAAGCGGTGTAGCTGCAGCACCTTCCAGGGTAGATTTCCCACGAATATAAATTTCAGCATCATCTCTTCCCGGTTCGCCCTGACGTTGCATAGCAATGAGTCCGGGTAGCCGGCCATTTAAAGCATTACTTATATTTGCAACAGGAGTTTGAATAATATCTGCTGCTTTAACCGAAGAAATAGCTCCAACAACAGATTCTTTCTTTTGATAACCGAATCCAACAACCACAACTTCATCAAGATTTCTTTCATTTTCCTTTAGAACAGCAACAATGGATGGCTGATCCCCTATTTCAATCTCCAATGAAGAATATCCAATATAAGTGATCTTTAATTGAGATTGATTTGAAATATCAATCGAAAATTTTCCATTTACATCGGTAATAGTTCCATTTTTTGATCCTTTTTCAAAAACAGACGCACCTATGATGGTTTCACCCTTTTCATCCAAAACAATACCTGAAATATGCGTTATTTTGTTTGTTGTTTTGGGTTTAATGGTAGTGGAAGTTTTCTTTAAAACGATGTTTCGTCCATCTATTTTAAATTCTATATTAGTCCCTTCAAGAATCTTATTTAAAACATCTTCTACTTTACTGTCTTTTACGATGACTGTAACAAGTTTTTTCATGTCAACAGCTTGTTCATCGAACACAAAAAGAAAATTTGTTTGCTTTTCTATTTGATTAACAACGTGAATTAATGGTACATTTTTAAGACTAAATGTGACAGTTTTTTCTACAGGCGTATTAGAGAAAGAATTTATCGATACTAAAATTGTGAGAGCCAGAAGGCACAATCTATTAAAAAATTTAGGAATACGTTCATTTTTTGTATGAATCGACCTCCCGCAAAGAAATATTTTCATATCTTTGTGATTAGATAAAGTTAATACTGCATTTTTGTATTTAGCTAAAGTCTGAAGTGACTATTTTTTGAATCGGCGGATATGGAGGTATTCGTCGATTTTCATTGGCAGGCTAAGTGGAATTGTGTTTCTTCATGATGTATTTTTTTAAGGTTATTGAATTGTGTTTATAATATCACGATCGTATTATTCTCTTCATTTTGTTGAAATTCAAAGTCATTTGCTTTCTGTAAGACTCTCATTATATGATCAATCCCTTCTATCTGTCTGAATTTTCCGGTACATTTTAATTTGCCTGTTTCTTTATTTTGAATATCTATCTTAATTTGATAATAGCTCTCCAACTTTTGAAATATCTCAGTCAAAGGTTTATCTTTAAATACATATATTCCATTTTTCCAAAGAAAGTCATCCTCCGATTCAATCCTTTTGACCAGTAATTTTCCATTTTCCAATTCTGCTTTTTCGTTTGGTTTAAGAAGGATAATTTTTGTTGTATTAAGATCATAAATCTGTACAGATCCTTTTAATAAGGATGTTTCAAAAATTTTTGAATTATTGTATGCCAAGACATTGAATGTGGTTCCTAATACTTTTATATCACATTTTTTTGTGATGACATGAAATGGTCGTTGAGGGTTGTGTGTGACATCAAAATAACCTTCACCATCCAGAGTAACAGTTCTGTTTTTTGCATCAAAAGTGGATGGAAAATTAAATTTCGAATTTGAATTTAATGATACTTTTGTTCCATCCGAAAGTGTCAGATTAACATGTTGCCCTAGAGGAACTTCAATAGTCTGAGTTAAAGCGGGTGCCGGTTTAACCATTTCTTTTTGAATGAAAAGAGTACATGTAACTGCAACAAGAATAATCGCGGCTACTTTCATCAATTCTTTTATAAATAAAAATGTAAACGATCGCTTCTTTATTTTTAGACTTTGATTGGTTGAATTATCTTTCTCATCGTTCCAAATTGCAGAATCATAAAGTCTGCGAAATTGCATGTATTCTTTTCGGTTCTCAGCACTTGCTTCAATCCATTGCAGGATATTCAGCTTTTCCTGAGGTAAAGCATCTCCTTTTAAATATTTATCTATTAACTCCTGATCCATTTTTTTTGTTTTTAAGGGTCAAAATATTTTTTTCAAATTAATATTCCAAATCGTGTCATAATTTGTCCCCTAACTTAAAGACAAATTATAAACATGAATCACTAGTGGACAAAAGAACTTTTTTCGTTAAAAGTGAAGTTTAGCAACAAAATTATAGATTCCATTTTTCTAACGGTTGTTTAATGCTATAAAAAGATCATAAGTACCGGCAAATAGTCCTTCAAATTAATCCTTAATAATTTAATTGCTTTTGCTATATGATAGTCCACACCTTTCACTGAAATCCCAAAAAGCTCCGCAATAGCTTTGTTCGATTTATCTTCTAATCTACTCAAATTAAAAACCATTCGTGTTTGTTCCGGAAGTTTAGCAAGGGTTTTTTCAAAAAGAGTACGTACCTCTTCTGAAAATAATAAATCGGGGTTACATGATTCTAAGGTGGAGATTCTAAGATCTATTTCACGTTGTGTAGCGTTTAATATGGATTCATGAACTTCAAGTTTCATTTGTTCATGACGAAGGTGGTTGAGAGATAGATTTTTAATCACGGTGAGTAAGAATGCCTGATTATTAAGAACATCATTTGTTGAATTAAAATTCTCCCACAATTTTACCATTGCTTCAGATGCAAATTCATCGGCTACATCAACATTGTGCACATACGACTTTGCAAAAAGAAAACATTTGTGGTAATAAATAGTATATATTTCGTTGAAGGCTTTGAGTTTGTCTTTTTCCATTATAAAACTTGAAACAACTATTGTACGAATGGTAAATTAACTATAAAAAAGTCCAATTGATGAAGTCTGATTTTTAGTTAATTAGCTAATGCTCTATTTAACAAAATGCTAAATGCATTCATGATGAAGCAAATGTACTTAATTCAAAACAATTCTTGGGTTAAATAGATGTGATTATTTTCAAAAACTCTGATTTGTAACAAACTTTACTGCTATTAACTTAAATAGACAAGCCAAAAAGGGTTTTCACTAGTGAGGATATAAAAAGTATTTTTGATAATGAATTTTTAATCAATTATTAATGGCTAATATTGATGATTAATTTAATATGACTATCTTCAAATACTCTGGAGTTTCAAAAAATTGTTTCTGTTTTTTCCAACAGTATAGAATTGTCAATTCATATCTCAAAAAGACAATGTTAATAATTATTTCAGGTGTTTTTTCCCAACTACCGACTACCGGCTAAGCAGAATCTTCCCCGCTCCCCCGTATTTCAATGCCGTTGGGTTACCCAATGCATCGAGGGTTCCAAATTCAATAGCAATAGAGAGCATCAGCATATTATCATCAGTCAGGGGAATGTCCTGGTTAAAAATATTGAGCAGCCGTTGTCGAGCAGGCACGGAAGCCTGTACAGAATATCACGGTGTGGCAGTCTGGTGTTTTCCCAGGTTCAGTTTCGGGTGTGCAGGTTCATAACCGTTTTTGTTGTTGTTCAGGGTCATGTTGGTGGCTACCCCCAGTGTGATCAGTATACGGAAAAGGGAATAATTGCCGGGAAGGTAAAATCCCAGACTGTATGCAAAATCAGGGATGGCCACCATTGCCTGCTGAGCGGGTCGGTCAATATCCTATTACAGAGGTATCCTTAACACGCTGTCGAACAGGTAGCTTTTGTTGAAATCGATCTTTTGAAGCTTGTACTCTCGATGCTCTATTCTCATTGCTCTTTGCTGTAGTGTACCTGCATTTTATCAAAAAGATATACATT
>Ga0302215_10001710_pt1 | contig 15472 bp, 12 predicted proteins | sample II_Fen_N3_1_FD_194580 | JGI IMG/M metagenome (GOLD analysis project Ga0302215, IMG submission 194580) | Peat permafrost microbial communities from Stordalen Mire near Abisko, Sweden - II_Fen_N3_1 | ecosystem: Environmental > Terrestrial > Soil > Wetlands > Permafrost | place: Sweden: Abisko...
AGTGAAACTCCTGACAGAGATATTGACTTTATCAACAAACTTTGTGAAACATTCTTAAACGAAAATCTGGACAGAAAGAATGATGCTGCCAATAAAACAATTAAGTTTATAAACGAACAACTTGGTACAGTAGCTAAAAACCTATCGGTTTCGCAAGGCGAAATGACAAACTTCAGACAGACAAATAAAATTGTAAATGTGGATAGTCATGCCGGTGATTTATTGGGTAAAGTAAGCAAGTTTGATGCTCAAAAATCAGAACTTAAGCTTCACGAGACCTACCTCGATTATCTAGCTAAATACTTGAAAACAAACATGGAAGATGGTGCCGTAATTACGCCATCCAGCTTAGGACTTAACGAACCAATGTTAATGTCGGCTGTTCAACGCATTAACGATTTATATGCTCAACGCTCTGAAGTAACAGAGAAAAACGTGTTTTATGATAAATACACCAAACAAATTGAAAATGCAAAATTAACAGTACTTGAGGCGATTAAAATTATGCGCGCCTCACTTGAAATTGAGAAAAATGATTATAGCAAAAGACTTGCGGAAGTAAATCAGGAAATAAATGAGCTTCCTAAGAAAGAATTAGAAATGGTTTCCATTGAACGTAAATACAAAATGGACGACAACTATTATACTTTCTTCCTTCAAAAACGAGCAGAGTCTGAAATTTTAAAAGCTTCAAATACACCAGACAATAATATTTTGGATAAAGCCAGAGTAATTGGGGTTACTAACGGCGATAAACAATCAAAAACAACCTTAATGTTCTTGATGTTTGGGTTATTAATTCCAACTATTATAGTTGTTTTAATAGAATTTCTGAACTCCACGGTACATTCGTCACGCGACGTTGAGAAAAACTCTACATTCCCATTGATTGGAGGTATTCGCCACACAAAAAGCACTGATCCTTTATTGGTTTCAAAAAATCCTCGCTCAGCCTTTACAGAAATGTTCCGTGTTGTTCGTACACGTATTGAATTTATTGCGAAGCGTAAAACCAATATCATGGTACTTAACACTTCGACTGAATCGGGCGATGGAAAAACTTATTTCTCCATAAACCTTGCTGCAGTATATTCAATGGCCAGCAAAAAGACAATTCTTGTGGATATGGATATTCGTAAACCTAGCGTAAATCAACGATTCAATATCATCCAACCAAATGGGGTAACAAATTATCTTATAGGTCAATGTACATTGGATGAAATTATTTTACATCTTCCAAAAGTAGATTTCGATATTTTACCGGCAGGGTCAATTCCACCAAATCCCGGAGAGCTAATTCGGTCGGAAAAACTGGTAGAAATGTTTGACGAATTGCGCAAACGCTACGATTATATTATAGTAGATTCAAGCCCAATTGGTATGGTAACAGATGCTTATTCGTTAGCTCATTTATCTGATGTCAATCTGTTTATTGTACGAAACAACAAGACAAATAAGGCATTCTACAAAAAATTGAACGTTCAACTAAAATTGGACAATATTCCGAATATGTATACTGTGTTGAACGACGTGGTTGACGACGGCAGCAGATATTCGAAGTACAAATTATACAAATATGCATACTTATTTGGATATAGCTACGGATATACTACCAAACGTAAAAAAGGGGATGCTGAAAAATACTTCCATTATTACGAAGATGATTCTGAAATCTAGATCAATGTGCAAATCATTGTATCAAAAACATACAAACTAATCGAAACATAAATGAAAAAAGTTGCTCTTATTACAGGAATTACCGGACAAGACGGTGCGTATTTAGCTGAATTACTATTAAAAAAAGGCTATATTGTTCATGGTTTGAAACGCCGTTCGTCCTTGTTTAATACCGACCGAATTGATCACTTGTATCAAGATCCACACGTTGACGACAGAAATCTGATTTTACATTACGGTGACATGACTGATTCAATGAACCTTACCCGTATTATTCAGGAAACTCAACCGGATGAGATATATAACCTGGCAGCAATGAGCCACGTAAAAGTTAGTTTTGACACACCTGAATATACTGCCAATGCCGATGGTATTGGAACTTTGCGTATTCTTGAAGCCGTAAGGTTATTGAATATGACTAAAAAAACACGTATCTATCAGGCATCAACATCTGAATTATACGGTTTGGTTCAGGAAGTTCCACAAAAGGAAACAACTCCGTTCTACCCACGGTCGCCTTATGCTGTGGCTAAAATGTACGCTTACTGGATTACTGTAAATTACCGCGAAGCATACGGAATTCATGCCAGCAACGGTATTTTATTTAATCATGAATCGCCATTACGTGGTGAAACATTTGTTACCCGCAAAATTACTCGTGCTGCAGCCCGCATTGCTATGGGAATGCAAAATAAATTATTCCTCGGAAATTTGTCATCGAAACGCGACTGGGGACATGCAAAAGATTATGTTCGGGCTATGTATTTAATTTTACAACAAGACGAGCCTAGTGACTATGTAATTGCCACCGGAATTACTACTGAAGTTCGTGAATTTGTGCGCATGGCATTTGCCGAAATAGGTATCAACATTGCCTTCAGAGGTGAAGGAATTGACGAAAAAGGATATATTGACAGCGTTGATGAATTGATATTTACAGCACAAGTTGGTGCTGAATTCTTAGAACAAATTGGTTCAATAAAGGACTCAATTGTTGAAGTTGATGCCAATTATTTCCGCCCAACCGAAGTGGATTTACTCATTGGAGATGCCACCAAATCAAGAACCCGACTTAACTGGATTCCTGAGTACGATCTAAAAGCATTGGTGGAAGATATGATGCGTTCAGACGTAAAACTCATGAAAAAAGAAACCTACTTAAAAGATGGTGGATTCAGAGTCTTGAACTATTTTGAATAATAGCAGCGAAATGGACAAAAATTCAAAAATATACATTGCAGGTCACAACGGAATGGTTGGGTCGGCAATTAAACGGAACCTAGAAGCAAAAGGCTATACAAACTTTGTAACACGTTCGTCAAAAGATTTAAATCTGCTGAACGAACAGGCAGTGGCAGACTTTTTTGCCAGCGAGAAACCTGAATATGTAATACTCGCCGCTGCCAAAGTTGGAGGAATTGTTGCAAATAACACTTATAGAGCTCAATTTATCTACGAAAATCTCATGATTCAAAATCATGTGATTCATCAGAGTTACGTTAATGGAGTAAAGAAGTTGTTGTTTCTGGGGTCATCTTGTATTTATCCCAGAATGGCGGAACAACCAATTCGTGAAGATTCCTTACTTACAGGCACTCTTGAAGATACAAACGAACCGTATGCCATCGCAAAAATTGCCGGTATAAAAATGTGTGAAGCCTACCATGCTCAATATGGTTGCAATTTCATCTCTATTATGCCAACCAATTTATATGGACAAAATGACAATTATGATTTAGAAAAATCGCACGTGTTGCCGGCATTAATCCGTAAAATGTATTTGGGAAAATGCCTGATGGAAAATGATTGGAATAAGTTACGTATAGATTTGGACAAGCGACCAATTGAAGGAGTAAATGGTTCGTACAGCGAAGATGTAATATTAAAAGTACTCAATAAATACGGAATCTCTGCCCAGAATGGTGATGTTTCTATCACTCTTTGGGGCTCTGGATCGCCAATGCGTGAGTTTCTTCATGTTGACGACATGGCGGATTCAAGCGTTTATCTATTATTGAATTATGATGCTCCTGACACTTTACCATCACACGTAAATGCCGGTTGTGGAGTAGATCTGACAATTAAAGATCTTTCCGAAATTGTACGAAAAACTGTAAACTACAACGGAAAAATAATTTGGGATAGCTCTAAACCCGACGGAACTCCACGTAAGCTTTTGGATGTATCGAAACTTAACGGATTAGGCTGGAAACCGGCAATTCCATTGGAAGAAGGTATTAAACGTGTAGTTTCAAACTATATAAATTAAAGTTTGAGTCAGATTGATTACTAAACTAACATTTAAAGAGCTGTTCATAATTAGTTGAACAGCTCTTTTTACCATCAGGCAAATTAACAAATAAATTTGTTTCATTCTAAATTAAGATATTGGTAATAAGTTCTTTTACTTTTCCTATGTAGTCATAAATAGTTTGTTTATTTTTGACCAAAATTTTAAACCTCATCAATAATTGTTTATCATGTCAAAAGAAGAAAAGAAGAGTGTTGCATTATGGTCGGTAATTGCGGCTCTGTTTATTACAGGTTTTAAGCTGGTAATTGGTTTGCTAACGGGTAGTTTAGGTATTTTATCCGAAGCCTTGCATTCTGCGCTAGACATGGTTGCAGCCATTATCACGTTTTTTTCTGTCAGAGTTTCGGACAAACCCGCTGACAAAGATCACAACTACGGACACGGAAAAGTGGAAAATTTATCAGCTCTTATTGAGACTATACTCCTACTCGTTACCTGTGTTTGGATTATTTACGAAGCTGTTCACCGACTTTTATCGGGCAACACACACATTGAGGTGAGTTACTGGAGTTATGTTGTGGTTATAAGCTCAATAATAATTGATTTCACCCGCTCCAGAGCTTTGTCACGTGTAGCTAAAAAACATAACAGTCAGGCACTTGAAGCCGACGCATTACATTTCTCTACAGATATCTGGAGCTCATCTGTTGTTTTATTCGGTTTGCTTGCCTATCAATTTTTGGGTTGGTATGCTGCCGATTCAATTGCAGCACTATTAGTAGCTCTAATCGTTCTTTATGTATCCTATCAACTCGGTCGGAAAGCTATTGACGTGTTACTTGACAAAGCACCTATAGACACTAAAAAAATTATAAATGAAATCCTGGACACTTATCCTGAAGTAAAGAAACATCATGGATTAAAAGCCCGCACAGCAGGCGCTGATACATTCATTAAATTTAACGTTCATTTTGATCCAGATTTAAGTTTACGAGAAGTTCACGAAGTCTGCGACAAGATAGAAGCCGAAATTCAGGCAAAGGTTGTTCGTAGTGAAGTTTATATTCACGCAGAGCCCGAAGATGCTTGTCATCTTGAAAATGAGGTGAATGAAAAATTAGAAACTTTCTGACGCAGCAATAAGTTATCTAAATCCACGTTCTAATTACACTTATAGATTTGGGCTTTTCACTGAAATCAATAATCATTTGAGCGAGAAGTAATATACATTTGTAACATATTTTCTACAATTATAACTGATTAAAACAGATAGATTATGAAAACAAGAAGTTATTATGCCGTACTACTTTTAGTAAGTGTTATTTCGTGGAGTTGCTCTAATAGTGATTTGAGTCAGACCTCACTAAAAAGTTCGATAAACAGTAATGTTCAGGAACTGGCCACTGCACTGAACAAAATTTCGGCATCAAGCGGTTATCAGGTTCTGGCCACCTCATCTACCAGTTCATCCAGTGCCAGTTACGTAAAGTCTTCAGTTGTATCGGCGTATGATTCAACCTATAACAAGATATTATTGAGTGATATTGCCGGCATTTATGACTATAAGGCCAGCGATAAAAAAGGACCTCAATCGGCGCTACGCATTTTCACAAAAACCGGAGTGAGTGATCTCATGGTAGTTCGTCTACCCGAATCAAAAGTAAAAAATCCGAATGCATTATTACGATTTTCTGCTGGTGATACTTTATTGGCTAACGATTACATTATCTCATTGTCGAAATATCAGGACTACTTTAGAAATGCCTACACATGGGATTATGAGATGGCTTCTACCATAAATATCAAAAATGTTGATGCTGGTGCTTTGGCTATTCAATCTTCAAACTCAGAAGCTAATGGCTACAAATATGCTTCGGAATTTGTATTTGCCGATGGTTACAAAGCCAGTTGTAAATATACTTCGGGCGATACTGCAATTGCAACTTATTCAATTAACGATGGTTCCAAAGTTCTTTATTCCGAAAAATATACTGCCATAAAAGGTTCCAAAGAAATCAGACATCGTGAGCAACAATACTCGTTAACCATAGGTGATGTGGAAATTATTCGAGAAATGGGCAAAAATGGACTTGATAGCGCTAAGGTATATGTTAGTGGAGTTTTGCAGACGAATTCTAAAATTGAAATTGTTGATATAAACTCAACAGTAACAGATGCAACTGATAACTCCGTGATTAATAAAAAACGTGACTTAAAAATTACATTTGATGACGGTACAAGTGCAACAATATCTGATTTGCTTGGCACATCGGTTACAACTATCAGATCACTTTTTGCTTCGCTCAGACAATCCAGTTTTGCAGTTAGTATAATTGATTGGATAGCATGGGACATTTACACCAACAAATAAAAACTACTTATCAAGAGAACTCTTTATCTACAAATAGTTGTTATATTTGCATTAACAAGTAATTCTCTAGTAAAATCAATTTCAGATTAAAAATAGGGGAAGCTTCACACTTCCCCTATTTTCATACTATCAATAAAATGAAATACACACAAAATAAATCATTTAGCCTAAAACATATTGAGTCCATTATTTACATTGTAATTTGGTTTGGTGTATTTTCGGTACCATTTTTTCAGAACAGAAGTGGAAATCACATTGAGTGGAAAAACGTGAGTATTGAGTGGGTTAAAATAACTTCGTTTTGTATCATATTTATTCTCAATGGACTAGTCTTTGTTCCTAAATTATTATTTCAAAAAAAATACTTACCCTACCTGGCAATCTCTTTACTTACCATTTTAGTTGTTGTAGGACTTAGCATATCTATTCAATTCTATATTACGCCACCAGAGCCAATTTCAATGCCCAAAATGGAGCTGGGGCCGGGAATGCCACCTATGGAGCTCGGAGACAAAATGCCTGCGCCTATGGGCTACAGAGCACCTACGCCTACCGAACAAAAGTCTATTTTCATGATTTTCACCGAGAATCTGATCATTGCATTACTTTTAGTTGCGGCAGGCACAACTATAAAACTTTTATCACAATGGCTGAATGAAGAGAACCGACGAAAAGACATTGAAAAGGAACAACTTAAAACCGAACTGGCTTTACTTCGTCATCAAGTGAGTCCGCACTTTTTCATGAATACATTAAACAATATTCATGCATTAATAGATATCAACACCGAAACGGCAAAAGATGCAGTTATCAGGCTGTCAACGCTTATGCGTTACCTGCTTTACGATACAGCTCAGGGACAAACGAGCCTAAAAAAAGAAGTGGAATTTATTGAAAGTTACATTACTTTAATGAAGTTGCGTTTCTCCAAGAAAGTAAAGATATCATTGGTTGTACCCGAAGTTATTCCAGATATTCAGATTCCACCCATGCTCTTTATCTCGTTTTTAGAAAATGCATTTAAGCATGGAGTGAGCTACCAAACGGATTCATTTGTTGTTTTCAATCTGGATATCACCGAGAAGCAAATAAATTTTATGATAAAAAACAGCAAACACAAAAACAAAGAGAAATTTGACAAAAGTTATTCAGGAATTGGATTGACTAATATCCGAAAAAGCCTTGAATTGCTTTTCAACAAAAGATATTCGCTAAATATACTTGAGGACGATAAAGAATTTGAAGTTCAATTAACCATCCCTATTTTTGAAACTAGTTTAAACACTGGTTCACAAAAAGGAATGACAGAAAACCGACTATCATGAAAATAAGATGTATAGCTATTGATGATGAACCACTTGCATTGGAGCAAATTAGTTCATATATCGAAAGAACACCGTTTCTGGAAAATGTTGCTCTTTGCCAAAGCGCTCATGAAGCATTTGAATATTTAATCAACAATGAGGTTGATTTGATGTTTGTAGACATTAATATGCCGGACATCAATGGAGTAGATTTTGTAAAATCGCTGAAACAACGACCTCAGGTAATTTTTACAACTGCCTACAGCGAATATGCCATTGAAGGCTTTCAGGTTGATGCTATTGATTATATTTTAAAACCAATAAGCTATGCGGGATTTCTGAAAGCCGCCACCAAAGCCAAAACCTGGTTTGAGCTAAATAAAAAACAAGCGGAAGTAATTCAAACTAACAAAGAGTGCTTATTTGTAAAATCGGAATACAAGCTTGTTCGGATTAAGCTGGACGATATAAAATACATCGAAAGCGCCAATGAATATATACAGATTAACCTCATCAACGAGGAACCGGTATCAACGCTTATCCGTTTAAAAGTAATAGAAGAGCAGCTACCGAAAGATAAGTTTATGCGTGTACATCGCTCGTTTATAGTGAATCTGGATCGCGTAAAAGTGATTGACCGCAACCGGATTGTGTTCGACAACAAAATACACATTCCGATTGGCGATCAGTACAAAGATGCGTTTCAGGCCTATATTGATAAAGCATTTCTGGTTTAAAACCGCTTCATTTAAATTAATTGCAACTTAGCAATTCTTTTCCTATCTTTGAAACACTATAGAAGTTAACAATGAAGCTCAAAAAAAATATAGCAACAAGCCTCGAAGGATTTATTTTTAATCCTTCCACAGGAGATTCATTCTCAACCAATCCAACAGGAATGGATATTTTGGTTCTGTTGAAAGAAGAAAAAACACATCCTGAAATTATTGAAGCCATTTGCTCGAAATATGAAATTGATCAGATTTTATTTGAGAGAGATTTTGACGATTTCATTTCACAACTAAAAGACTATCGGATACTTGACCTATAGAATGGCGGTACAAACAAATGATATGACAAATAGCGCTAAGAGAAAAATTGTAGTTGCAGTAACAGCTTTAAATGCCATTGATAGTCCGGGTCCGGGGGTAGCTGTAATTCGCGCTATCAGGGAATGTGCGGACTTTGACGTTCGTATCATTGGTCTATCTTACGAATCGCTGGAACCGGGCATTTATATGCACGATATAGTTGACAAAACCTACCAAATTCCATATCCTTCGAGTGGCACCGACAGTTTAATGGGGCGATTGCTGCATATACACGAAAAAGAACATATCGACCTGATTATTCCAAATTTTGATGCTGAACTTTTTAGTTTTATCAAATTGAGAGATAAACTAAAAAAAATCGGCATCCACACTTTTTTACCTGATTTGGCACAGTTTGAGGCTCGGGACAAGATTAAGCTCTCAGAGTTCGGCCAAAAGCATGGATTACTGGTTCCTGCCGACAATATTATTCTGCAAGTCAAAGAGCTTGAAAACGCAGTTGATGAACTTGGGTTTCCGTTGGTCATCAAAGGTAAGTTTTATGATGCAGTGGTGGTAAACACACTCGAACAAGCAAAAAAAGCTTTTTATCAGATTCAGGCAAAATGGGGCTTACCCATTATTGTACAGGAATTTATAAAAGGCACTGAGATAAATATCGCTATTCTGGGCGATGGTAAAGGAAATGCCATCAGTATAATTCCGATGCGTAAACTCTACATCACCGACAAAGGCAAAGCCTGGGCAGGAATCACCATTGAGGACAATAATTTCATTGAACTGGCTCAACAATTTATTACGACCACCAAATGGCGGGGCGGTTGCGAATTGGAAGTAATGCTGACAGCTGACGGAAAATCATATATTCTGGAAGTGAATCCGCGTTTCCCTGCCTGGATATATTTGAGCGCCGCAGCCGGACAAAACCAACCGGCCACATTGGTTAAAATGGCTTTGGGACAGCATATAGAACCTTTTACGGACTATGAGGTTGGTAAAATATTTGTTCGCTATGCATGGGATTTAATTACTGATGTGGCAGAATTTCAAAAAATTTCGGGTACAGGAGAACTGTAGGTAGTTGACAGTTAATAGTTGATAGTTAGCAGAAAGAAAAAATACGTAGTATGGATAAAGTAAAATATGAACGCCCGATTATTCAGAAAATGAATACAGGATTGATGAATAAATTTGGAACCCGTACGGAATACGAACCTGTTACTCACATTGAAAGTGTACCGGTGAAAGGTTTGTTGAGCGACTATGGGTCGCCACTTTTCGTGCTATCGGAAAAGCAAATTCGGCGTAATTGTCAAAATGCGATGCGCATTTTCAAAACACGTTATCCAAAAGTGCAATTTGCATGGTCCTACAAAACAAACTACATGAATGCGGTTTGCCGTATCTTTCATCAGGAAGGGCTGTGGGCTGAAGTGGTTTCGGGCTCTGAATATGAAAAAGCACTTGGGAATGGTGTCCCCGGTAATAAAATCATTTTTAATGGTCCAATAAAAACCGATGCTGAACTTGTAACAGCAGCTCGCAATGGCTCACTTATTCATATTGACCATTTTGATGAACTGTTTTCGCTGATTCGTTTGAGCGAAGAGCACCAACTACAACCACGTATTGCCATACGTGTAAACATGGATACAGGCATTTACCCTAAATGGGATCGGTTTGGATTTAATTATGAAAACGGACAAGCCTGGAATGCCATTACCCGCATTCTGGAATCTCAACATCTGCAACTGATCGGGCTGCATTGCCATATCGGAACTTTTATGCTTTCGCCTCAATGCTACAAAATAGCCGCCACACGTCTGTGTGAATTGGCATGGAGCATAAAGGAAAAATACAACAAAATACCGCAGTACCTGGATTTAGGAGGCGGATTCCCGTCAACAAATACGTTGAAAGGGGCTTACCTACCGGGTACCGATACTGTTCCATCGCTCGACCAGTTTGCCGATGCCATCACCGAGGTTATTCTTGGTTATGGATTTAAGCAAGAAGATTTGCCCTTGTTGATTTTAGAATCAGGCAGAGCAATGATTGACGATGCTGGTTTTCTGTTGGGAACGGTGTTGGCTACCAAACGCCTTTCGGACGGTAGAAGAGCTACGATTCTTGATTTTGGCATAAACTCATTATTTACATCGTTTTGGTACGAACACAAGGTAAGTCCGGCTCAGGCATTTGGCGATTATACCGAGGAAATGGTGTTGTATGGTCCATTGTGTATGAATATAGACGTGGTTCGCGAAAGTGTAACCTTACCCCCACTTGAAAAAGGAAATCAGGTGGTGGTGCATAAAGTTGGGGCTTACAATATGACTCAGTGGATGCAATTTATCACCCTGCGCCCGAATATTGTTTTAATTGACAATGAAAACCAAACTCATGTAATCCGTAAAGCCGAAACGCTTGAATACTTAGAATCCCTTGAAGAAGTACCCAGTCATTTGAAATAGTAGGTAGTTTATAGTTAATAGTAAAAGAAATAATAAGATGCTGAAACGCTCTCTACATACTTTCCAAACGCTTATTCTGCCGGCTGTGCTGAATAGCTATTCGGTCATCTTCTTTTTCAATAATAGTTTGCTGGCTTCGGTATTGATGTTGGTTACTTTTTTCAATTTCTTTGCCGGACTCTGTGGATTAATGTCCACTTTATTAGCGGTTGGCATTGCCTACCTTATGGATTTTGACAAGTTCCAACTAAAAAAAGGATTATTCAGTTTTAATGCACTGTTACTGGGCATTGGCATGGGAACTTTTTACGATCCGAGCCTGGTATTTTTCAGTTTACTGGCCTTAGCCACTTTGCTTACGCTTATTCTTACCGTTACGCTGGGGGGGGGGCTGAATAAAAACAATCTACCTGTACTAAGCATTCCTTTTGTTTTTGCGTTCTGGTTCATTGTTTTACCATCCGCACAATTTGAAAACCTGGGTCTGACGCAGCGAAACATCTACTGGATGAACGAAATGTATGCCATGGGTGGAAATCCATTATTAAATTTCCTCCAGGCAGTTGATACACTTCCGATTCATAATTTGCTCGATATTTATTTGCGATCATTGAGCTCCATATTCTTTCAAAACAATTTGATTGCCGGTTTATTAATAGCTATAAGTCTGCTCATTTGCTCACGCATAACATTTTCATTATCGGTTATCGGGTTCCTGACAGCCTATGTATTTGCTCAATTTTCGGGTTCAGCTACAGCCAGCATTACTTATTACAATATCGGCGCAAATTACATTATGGTGGCCCTGGCAATTGGTGGTTTCTTTACCATTCCGTCGCGCTATTCGTATCTGTGGACCATTCTATTGGTGCCATTAACCACTTTAGTTTTGTTATTCTTCAATAAATTGCTTGGCAATATTATGCTACCGGTATTCTCGTTGCCATTTTCAATAGTAGTGATACTTTTTATATCCTTTCTACAGTTCCGTAAAAAGCCATCAAAACTCATATTGACCCACTATCAATACTATTCGCCGGAAACAAATCTGTACACATTCAACAATAACAACAAAGACCGACACTATCATTTTCTATATTTTCCGCTTTATTTACCATTTTGGGGCGAATGGACCATAAGTCAGGCGCACAACGGAATACATACGCACAAAGGTGCCTGGGGAAACGCATTTGATTTTCTATTGTTAGACGAGCAACAGAAAAGCTATAAATCAAACGGACTTTTATGCGAAAATTATTATTGCTATAACAAACCGGTACTGGCTCCGGCCGACGGGTACATTGAAGATATTTTTGATAATATCGACGACAATGAAATAGGTAAAATAGACACCGTCAACAACTGGGGAAATAGTATTATTATCCGACATCTGCCCGGTCTTTACACCCAACTATCTCATCTTCGGAAAGGTTCGTTTAAAGTTTCAAAAGGCGATTATGTAAAACGAGGTGATGTGTTGGCCAACTGTGGAAACTCAGGACGCTCGCCGGAACCTCACATTCATTTTCAGGTGCAGACGCTCCCTATTTTAGGTGCTAAAACCATCGATTATCCATTTGCATATTACCATCAGGATGCTGCCGGAAACGTACAATTAAAACAGTTCAGTCGGCCTCAGGAAGGTGATTTGGTAAGCGGCGTTATTGATAATGCATTGCTAAAAAATGCCTTCAACATACTACCGAATTCTAACTTTACATTTAAATATACGGATGAAAAAGACCACTCAAAAACCGTGAGTTGGGAAGCGCATACCGATGCATTCAATTATAAATACCTGTATTGCAAAGAAACTGAATCCAGTGCCTATTACATAAACGATGGTTCAATGTTTTACTTTACGGCCTTTTATGGCAACAAAAATTCGTTGCTATATTATTTCTATCTCACTGCTTACAAAGTATTTCTGGGAAATAGTGAGAATATAGTGATAAAAGACAATATGCCTTTAAACGTTATCAAAAATAAGCGAATCAGTACTTGGCTACACGATTTTATTGCTCCATTTTTCAGTTATATCAGCGTGAATTATTCCATCCTTGCCGAAACAGATTCAAACCCGTTTGATGCAGGAATCATGCAGTTAAAATCAAATATAATCGTCTCTGTACCCGGTAAAAAGTACGAAAACAGTCATAGTTCAATAACCATTAAGGACAATTTCATTGCTGAATTTTGCTATACCAGTGCTAAAACAAAAATAGTTGCCACATGCGTAAATACTTTATAGTCGGGCTACTGCTGGTTTCATTTGCACTAAAAGCTCAGGAAACAAATTATAACGCGCGGGTAGACAGTATCACTTACAAGTATTACCTTGAAGGAAACTGGCGACAGCTGGTAGATAGTAGCAGGCAAGCAATACGAAAAGGAGTTGATTTTAAACTGCTTCGGCAGCGCTTGGGCTACGCCTATTTTGTGCAACAAAAATACTATGCTTCGCAACAACAATATGAAAAGGCCTATAAATTCGACAAATTGGATCCTATAACCCGTTCATATTTGTATTACTGCGGATTGAATACCGGAAACGAGCCGCAGACACGCTATTGGGGAGGATTATTAACTACCAATCTAAAAAAAGAGTACCAGTTAAAACCATTCAAATTAATAAGCTCGGTGGATGTGGAATACAATTTAAAAACAAACAACAGTAGTTTACGTGGAAATCCGGCTTATTTGCGGGCGGGTATTTATTCTCAATTAGGCTATCGGGTGAGTTTTTATCAATCGTTTGCCACTTATGGTCAGACCAATAAATCGAGCTATACTGATAATACCGGACTGATTACGATTCAAACCAACGACTCAACAGGCATCAGGCAAAACGAGTATTTTGCATCGCTCAATTGGACGATTAATTCACATATAAATTTAAGTGTAGGCTATTTTCATCTGAATACAACCATTAACGAAAAATACACTTATAGTTATAAAACTGGTTCTATCAAAACCAAATCTGTGACAGACACAACGGTGAATACGCCCGGAAATCTGTTTCGTACCGGACTAACCTATAGCACAGGACGGTTCGACCTGGGTTTAAGCGGATCGGTATTTACGTATAACAGGGTATTTACACAGCAATATGAGCTTCACGCAGCCGTAGCGTTGCCGGGTATGCTCCATATTTATTTAAAAAGCTCGGTGTATGGAATGCTTGATTCGGAGAACAATAACCGCCTTATTTTTGCACAATCGGCAGGCGCGCTATTGCTGAAAAAGCTATGGTTGGAAGGAAAAGTAAGTTTGGGCAATCTGAACAATTTTTCGGACAATAACGGGTTATATATATACAATTCGCTCGATCCTACCACCTTCCGAACCGGGTTGAGCCTGTTTTGGAACGTACTTCCTAAACTATCGTTGTTTGGGAATTACACATTCGACAAAAAACTAATTGAAGACAACAATACAAATTATTATCAGCATTCATTTTCAACCGGAGTAATATGGAAACTATAAAAAGACTTTCGTTTATTTTTGCTTTTTCGGTACTTTCGCACATTGCCATGGCGCAAAGCCAAACAATGGTGCAAACAGCTTTTGCCAAAAGCTACGAGTACGAACAAGCCAGCAAATATTCGTCGGCCATCAGCGAACTAAAATCGGTTTACAAAGCCGATGGCTATTTTGTGAATATACGTTTGGGATGGTTGTATTATTTGGCCAAACAGTATTCCGAATCGATAAAGTACTACAACATAGCCATTGCACTAAAACCCTACGCCATCGAAGCACGTTTTGGATGCATTAAACCGCTCAGTGCTGTTGAAAACTGGGAAAGTGTAAAAGCTCATTATATCCAGATTCTCAAAATTGACCCGCAAAACACCGTAGCCAACTATTGGTTGGGCGTTATTTATTACAACCGCAAGAACTACATTGCTGCCGAAAAATTATTCGAAAAAGTAGTGAACCTCTACCCGCTCGATTACGATTCCATCATTATGCTTGCCTGGACAAAACTGAACCTGAGCAAATCGCCCGATGCCAAAATACTGTTTCATCAGGCTCTGGTTATACGTCCGAACGATAGCTCGGCTCAAGCCGGTATTAAGCAGTTGAGATAATTTTTGATCGTGCAAAACACACTATAAGATCGCGATTAAAAACGGTGAAACCCTTTAATGAAACCGATGCCTATCCACCGAAACCGCTTTATCTACCTGGGCACTACTATTTTTACAATAGTGCTCGGACTTCTTTCCCGAAAGTACAGCGCTGCACTCCCCGAAATAGTAAACACTTATCTGGGCGATGCGCTGTGGGCATTGATGGTTTACCAACTTGTAGCGGTACTATTGCCCACCCGCACC
>Ga0302215_10001711_pt1 | contig 15469 bp, 6 predicted proteins | sample II_Fen_N3_1_FD_194580 | JGI IMG/M metagenome (GOLD analysis project Ga0302215, IMG submission 194580) | Peat permafrost microbial communities from Stordalen Mire near Abisko, Sweden - II_Fen_N3_1 | ecosystem: Environmental > Terrestrial > Soil > Wetlands > Permafrost | place: Sweden: Abisko...
ATTCAGCGGCTCTCTGAATTTGTTGGAGATATTTGCGATAAATTGTCCTTTTATCTTGTCTGAATCCTGCGATTTTTGGAATAATTCAGCTTGATACAGTGCAATTCCAGATTGAGTGCACATGCTTCTGAGTCTGCTAATATCTTCTTCTGAGAATCTCGAAGCTTTGTGTGTAAATTCAATACAGAAAAAGCCCATTATCTTGTCTTGATATAAAACAGGGAAATTATAGCTAGATTTTACGTTTGCATTTTCAAATAGGGAAATGAAACCGCTGTTTTTTGGATTGGATTCTATATACTCTCCCCACTCGAAAATTTTAAGCTCTCTCTTTTCGAGTAGTGGTTGGATGTACTCTCTTGCTTCGTCGCAAGACCAATCGTATCCAATAAAGCTTTTCACTTCCGGGCCGGATAAATATTCAGAATATTCGTCAACCGGATAATACATTTTCGCAACCGGATCGTAGTCGGAAAAGAGTACTCTATCGGCGTTAAAATATTTTCCTATATTTTTTACAAACAGACGTTTAATAGTTTTTTTGTCCAAAGAACTTCTCAATATTTCAACGATATTTCTGCTCAATTTTTCTCTTTCGGCTTGAACTTGTGTTATTTTGTATAATTTCGCCTGATGGATTGCTACAGATATTTGGTTCGCAATAATATTTAGCAGATTAATTTCGTCATTAACAATCGTGTGTTCTCTATCTACGTAGTGAATTGCCATTGCGCCAAGTAGTTCGCTAGAATAATATAGAGGAAATGCAAAGGCGGAGTTTACTTTGTATTTTTCAATGGTTTCTCTTTCGGCATCGACTTTTTGAGGGTCCGGATCCACATAAATTTCCTTATTATTAATAATTATATTCTCACCTTTTTTTAAAACAGCTGCAAAATTAGGCGCGTCTTGATGTATATTTGTCCCTTTATAAGATGGAATATTTTCTGAGGCTAAATATTCGTCACTTATTACTGAAAACTCGTCTCGATCTTTATCATATTCAATGATGAAACATCTGTCAGCTCCCAAGGCTCTGCATACTTCTGTTACTATGTTGGTTTTGATATTGTCAATATCTAAAGAACTACGCATTGTTTCAAAAGTTTTTCTTAACAGTGTTTCTCTTTCCGCCTGTGCTTGGGTTATTTCATACAGTTTGGCTTTATGAATAACAATAGCAGACTGGTTTGCAATTGCATTAGCTACATCAATATCTTCTTGTGTAATCAGCTTAAGTTCTTTTACATAATGGAATACAATTGAGCCATATACGATATCACCATGATAGACTGGAGCTTTAATATAAGATTTTACGGACATATCATCTATCAATAAATGCTTTGTTTCATCTGGTAAATCGTCCTTTGTTATGTCGTCGCTATATTCAGTTATTTTATTAAGAGTTCTACTTCTTAAGACCCCAGTTTCAAAACCAGCGGGGAGTCTTGTTGTATGTGATTTGATTTCTGGGGACGATAGATATTCCGCATAATCTTTTATATCTAGGTTCGAATTACCCGTCGGGTCAAATTCGACAAAAAAGCATCTATCTGCCATAAGTAGTTTTCCCGCTTTTGTTACTATAGCATTGAGGGCCTCTTTTAACTCAGAAGTGCTTGTAGAGGCGAGCATTATTTCTCTCAATGCTTTTTCATTTTCCGCGGTTTTCTTTTCTTTCTCAAAAAGTTCTGCCTGACTTATTGCAATGTAAACCTGAGAGGCAATTGACACAAGCAAAGATTTTTCTTCCTCACTCCATTGTCTATATTGATGGTATTCGGATAAAACCATTGTGCCCCAGACATCTTTATCTTTTCTGATAGAGGTTCCCATTATTGATTTTATACCTACTGCCGAATAAGAATCTTTAAAATAACTAGGCGTATCTGATTCTTCAATATTGTCAAACGCGACTACTTGACGAGTTTCAATAATGTTATGTCCCCAATACGCAAAGATTTCTTTGGTGAAGTTTAGTTGTTCAGTTCCTCTTATGTCTTTTGAAACTTTATATTCTTTTTTTACAATAAATTTTTCATAGTTTTTACGATCGGGAAACACTGTAATCGCAGTTCTTTGAACGTTAAATAATTTTGTAGTTTCTTCGCAAATAAAAGATAATATTTCGTCAATATCAAGAGACCTTCTTATTTTTTCGGTGATACTTCTCAAAAGTGATTCTCTTTTTGCTATTTTCTTTGTTTCCTGATAAAGCTGCATTTGTTCAAATGCAGTATCAATCTGATAAGCCATTGTTTCTAAAGCTTTTTTATCGTCCTCGCTCAATTTTGGGTCTTCTTTTATATAATGAAGAACCAGCCAAGAGAGTTCATTTTGTCTGTTTATTATCGGAATAGCGTAATCAACTTTAAACTCAGAAGACTCTACATAACGCTCAACAGGCGTGTTTTCTGCGAATTTTTCATCAACAACTATTGGATAAAATCTATCTTTTTGCTTAATTGATTGGCTTACAAAATATTTTATTGCTTCTTGATCTATTTCTGCAGATAACAGGCTTTTAATATCATCAGAGGCTAAATATTCAAAATCCGGAGCCAAAACTTTATCATTAACTCTATCATATGATCTAAAAAAGCATCGGTCGGCTTTGAAGGCTTGGCCTATTTCTATAACTAACTTCTTTTTAACTTTGTTTATGTCAAGACTGCTTCTTAGAGTTTCAATTATTTTTCTCAATAAAGCTTCTCTTTGGGCTATTTTTTTTGTTTCTTCATAAAGGTGTATTTGTTCAAATACCATCCCTGTTTGGTTTGCCAAAATACGAAGGAAATCTAATTCGTCATTTGAAGGTAAAACTTTTTCTTTTATATATTCAATTGCAATTACGGCCGTCAATTTCCCCTTATATATGAATGGAATTCCAATGCCGCTTTTTAAATCAAATCGATTAATATATTTTTTAATTCCATCATATTTTTCATCTTGTTCTTGCAGAATTTTTTCATAATCAAAAACAACCAACTCCTTTGTTTGTAAATAAGTTTCAACGAAGCTCTTCACCTCGTCTTGGCCAAAATCGTATCCGATGGCACTTTTAATATCTTCAGAGGCTAAATATTCACTATTTTCATCAATTGGTTTCCCTTTTATTTCTTCTAGGTCGACTTCAACAAAATAGCATCTATCAGCTTTGGTTACGACACCTATTTCTTTTACTATTTGCTTGATTTGGTTTATATCAAAAGTACTTATTGCTTTTGTTACAACATTCCCAATAAATTTTTCTCTCTCAGCGGATTCTTTTTCTTTTTTATAAAGAGTTGACTGATATATGGCATTGCCGGATTGGTCTGCGAGGGTTTTTAAAAATTGAATATCTTCTTTCGTTATTTCTTTCTTTTGTTCAAAAGTAACTACCAGATTTCCATAAAAGTTGTCACCATATGATATGTTTATTGCCATAGACGAGTTAAAACCCATCTCCCGATAAAATCTATCGATTCCTTTTCCTTGGAGATTTTTTTCTTCTAGGTATTTATCCAAATCACTAAATATTATGTTATTCCCAGTTAGATGCAATTCTCTTATCGCTTCAATAAATCCCGGCGTTGCTGCAAAATCATATCCTACAAAAGTTTTTACACCGTCAGAAGATCTGTATTCGTTTCCTTCATTGATAGTATAGTTCTCTTTTTGGAAATTATAATCTGCAAACGCAACCCTATCGGCATTCAAGAAGGTACCTATCTGCGTGACCATTTCATGTTTTACGGATTCAATATCAATAGAGCTTCTTATTGATTCAATTGTTTTTCTTAAGATGACTTCTCTTTGCGCGGTTTCTCTCTCTCTTTTATACAGAGTTGATTGATAAGTGGCAATACCTACTTGGTTGGCGAGAGTTTTTATAAAATTAATATCTTCTTCTATTATTTCTCGTTTGTGTTCAAAAGTTACAACGAGAGTTCCATAGAAATTATCGCCGTAAGATATGTTTATTGCTATACAAGAAATATCTTTCATTTCTGTGAAGAAGTTTTTAATTGCATTGTTTTCAAGGTTGTTTTCTTTTAAGTATTCGTCTAAATCTCCAAAAATAATATCTTTGCCCGCTAGGTGCACGTCAATTATGTACTCGGTGAAGCCTGGTGTTGCTGCAAAATCATACCCTACAAACGTTTTTACACTTTCAGAAGATCTATATTCATTCCCTTCAAGAGTAACATAGTTCTTTTTGTAATCGTCATAATCTACAAATGCAACTCTGTCGGCATTCCAAAATGTGCCTATTTCTGAAACTATTTCATGTTTTACTAAGTCAATATCAATAGTACTTCTTATTGTTTCAACTATTTTTCTTAGGATAATTTCTCTTTGCGCGTCTAATTGAGTTATTTGGTGTAACTCTGCTTGTTTAATTGCAACGTGAATCTGGCTTGATATTGCTTCAAGCAAGTTGACTTCGTCTTCAGTCCAATGTCTGTGATGGTTGTATTCTGCAACTCCGACCCAACCCCAAGAATCATCGCCTTTTTTAATTGCGATGCCCATAATCGATTTTACCCCCATGTCTTTATATGTTTCTTTAAAATAATCTGGAGTGTCGGATTCTTCAATATTATCAATTACGATTTTCTTTCCGTCTTCTAGCAGTACATTTCCCCAATATTCGACGGTTTGAGTATTGTCTTTTCCGTCTTGGAGTCCATTTATTTCTGCACCGGATTTTAGTTCTTTTTTTATGTCGAATTCGTAGTGATGGTTAGTCTTTTTAAACTGGACAATAAAAGCTCTTTCAACATTATAAATGTTTAGAAGTTCGCTGCAAATAAGGTCAAAAACTTCATTTATGTCTAAAGTGCTTCTTATTTTTTCAATTATGATTCTAGAAAGCCTCTCTCTCTTGGTCGCTTTTACGAGTTTCTCATGTCTTTGCAAAAGTTCTGTCTCTGCATCTTTTCTTTCTGTTATATCTTGGGAGATTCCTACGGTTCCAATTACATTCCCCTTTTTATCCAAAATCGGACTTTTTGATGTTTCATGCCATCTTTCACCATCTGGTCCCCATATTAAGTCTTCTGATGTAAGAGTTTGTTTTGTTTCCATAACAATACGGTCTTCTGACGTGTAAGATTCTGCGTACTCTTTTGGGAAAAAATCGTAGTCGGTTTTTCCTATTATATCTTCTTGATTTAAGTTGCAGCTTTTTTTATAGGCCTCATTTGCGGCCAATAGCACCCCATTTTCATCTTTAAGCCATGCCATAAATGGCATATTGTTTAAAATAGCATCTTGAACTTTAGACTTTTGTTTTAACAAATCATAAAGATTTGCTTGATGGATAGCCAGAGATATTTGGCTGGAAATGTTATTTAGCAAGTTGATTTCTTCATCACTTATTGTGTGGTGTGTCTTGACATAATGAATTGCCAGAGCGCCTAGCAGTTCATCTATATAATACAATGGGAATGCAAATGCTGAATTTACGCCAAATTTTTCAATGGCTTTTCTTTCTAAGTCAAAATTTTTGTTATCGCTTTCTAAGAAAATTTCTCGGTCATTAATAATTAAATTTTTGCCGTTTTTTACTGCATTTGCAATGTTTGGGATTTCAGTGTTTACGTCAACGCCCTCAAATCCAAGTATATCATTGGAAGATAAATATTCATCTTTTACCGTTAAAAATTTATTAGATGTTTTGTCGTAATCTACGATAAAACATCTATCTGCATCCAAGGTTTTACAAACAACTTCGACGATTTCTTTTTTTGTCTTTTCAATATCTAGTGAGCTTCTTACTGTTTCGAGAATGCCGCGATAGAGCTGCTCTCTTTCCGTTCTTAGTTGAGTATCTTTAAATAAATTTGCTTGGTGGATAGCAACAGCCATTTGATTGGCGATAGTGGAAAGAAAATCAATATCTTCGTTGCTGATTTGATGTCCATGGTCTAGGTAATGAATCGCCAAAGCACCCAGAAAATCGTTGAAGTAGTAAAGAGGAAATGCAAATGCTGCTGTAACGCTTAGTCGTTCTATTGCCTCTTGTTCATTATCAAACTCTTTTGTATCCATATCCATACAAATTTCTTTGTTGTTTATAATAACGTTTTTACCCTTTTTAAGCGCAGCTACAAAGTTTGGTACATCTTTATTTACATCTGTGCCTTTGTATGGTTGAACTTTGTCGGAAGATAAATATTCATCATGTATAACAAAAAAATTGTCATTGGTTTTATCATATTCCATGATAAAACATCTGTCAGCGCTTAAGGACCTACCGATAATATTGACAATTTGTGTTTTTGTTTCATCAATATCGAGAGTACTCTTTATTGTTTCCATTACGTGTCTATAAAGCGCTTCTCTTTTTGTTTTTTCTTTTAGTTTTAAGTTTTTTAGTCCGATTTCCGAAATCGAGTTAGCCACAAGAAATAACAATTGGGCTGCTGCTTTAACCGTTTCTTTCGGGACAATTTTTATTTTTTTGACTGCTTCTATATACTCATCTTCATTTATTTCTAGCTGTCGAGCGATTTCTCTAAAATGCTCCTCGTTAGGTGGTTCTGTGAGTACTTGCCCGCCTAAAATTGATGCAATATGCTTGCCATTTACGATAATGGGAACGGCAAAATCGGTTAGGCCCGTATGGCAATCATAAATCACCGGTTCGCCTCTTACAGCAGCAAGCTTACCCCATTTGATGTCGCAATCAACGCATCTTTTTAGCCCAAGAGCGCTGCCTCTTGTGTATTTGATGCAGAAATCGGTGAAGTTACTCGGTTTTGTTATTGAGCCGCTGTCATCAACAGTAATGCTCGCAACATTAGTAGTTGTTGCAAAAACATCTTGAAACTCTTGCAAAAAATTTATATCTATCAAATCTGATAATTTTAATGTTGGTTCCTTTTCAAGCATTTTATATTATCTCCTGAGCAAAATAGTGGTATTTTAGTCTATACCGATTTAAGAAATAATATAAAACCCAAGTAGGCTATTTATAAAGAGTGAAAAGGCGATAGGATATTTCGGATAAAGTTAATAAAAATATATGATAGGTACATGTTTGTCAGTTTGTAGTATAATTATTGGGGTAAATTGGTCTTGAGATGTGGGATGTTAGCGATATTTCCTAAGCTCAAAAAAAGCTGTGGAGGCAATTGAATGAATTTTATTCAAAACATTTTTTCAATAAAGAATGATGATACTTATCATAAAATTATTAGGATTTTAGGGATAAAAATAAAAATTAAAAATGTTAATAAATATGTATTATACCAGTTATCAAATTTGATAAATGATAGGACTGCTCAAGTTATTTCAAATGAGCAAATACTGGCACAGGATTCTGTGAGGGTTGTATCGCAGGACGCAACTAATTCAATTAGGGCCGTGGCACAAGAAATAAATGGATTCACTCAACATACTCTTTTGAATAAAAATATTCTTTATAACAATGATTTTGAAAAGCAATATGTAGAACAATTCTATGTAGTTTATGAAAGTGCTGATTTCCAAGAAAAATTTTTAAAATTAGTAAATGGTTTAGATGAAGATAGTGCAAAAACAATAGCTACTATTATCAATAGACAATTGGCAATCAGGAATACATTAGGGCAGCCCAATGATATTTATAATCTTGAAGAAAAAAATAAAATAAGAGAGCTTAACGAAAATTTTTGGCCATTGATTATCAAACTATCTGAAGAAATGTACGCATTAGGCAAATACCTTCTTCCAATCAATCATTTTGAGCCGAGCGTTTTTTATGATAAACATGGGCTTGATTATGTTAAAGATTTGGAATCAATAAAAAACAAAGATATTATTGATGCTGGAGGCTTTATAGGGGATTCAATTCTTATTCTTTCACCGCTAACAAACAAGGCAGTTTATTCATTTGAACCGGTAGTTGCGAATTATGAATTGATGAAAAAAACGGTTCAGTTTAATAATATAAAGAATGCCGTTTGTGAAAATTACGCATTGGGCAATAATAAAGACATTATTGAAATTAATGTTAATAGCTCTGCAAGTAGCGTTTCTGACTTGATAGTTAACGAGACTAAATATGTATCAAAATGCGACGTCATAAAGCTTGATGACTATGTATTTGAAAACAATCTAGACGTTGGATTGATAAAGGTTGATTTAGAGGGTTATGAACAAAAATTTTTAGCAGGAGCTATGCGGACAATAAAAGAGCAAAAGCCTGTTTTATTACTCAGTATTTACCACAATCCTGATGATTTCTTTAATATCAAACCTTTAATCGAGAGTTGGAACCTTGGCTATACTTTCAAAGTGTTTAAGCCTGTCGATTACTCAATTTCATTAGAAACGTTGTTAATCGCAGAAGTTGTAAAGAATTAATTATATAATTTTATTGGAAGGATAAAAAATGAGCGAAAATGAACCTAAAATTAAAATTTTGGTTACATATAAAAATGAACATAAAATACTTAAATCTGATATATTAACTCCTATTCAGACAGGTCGTGCGATCGCGGAGAAGAATTTCGAAGGGATGATTGGTGATGACACAGGAGATAATATTTCGGATAGAAATAATAAATATTCAGAAGTTTCGGCTCAATATTGGGCTTGGAAAAATCAGGATAAACTCGACAACCCCGATTATATAGGCTTTATGCATTATAGAAGGCACTTTGTTTTTAACAATAAAGAACTCACGAGGAATATATTAGGTTTGGTTGAGTTTGAAAAAGCAGATGAAATTTATCAAAAAGAAATCAACTTGAATGATGATGGTATCGTAAGTTTTATTAAAGATTATGATGTTGTTGTGTGTAAAGAAGTTGATCTAATCCCCATTTCAAAAGCTTTGAATAATCCATTGGTTGAGTGTCCGAGGGGAGCTTTTGACGTTAATACTCATTTATACGCAAAAGATTATGATTTAATGCTTTCAATTGTTCTTGAACTATATCCCGAATACAAGGATATTGTCGAAAAGCATGAATTAGGTCATATTCAGCATTGGTATAATATGTTCATTATGAAAAAGGATTTATTTGATAGGTATAATGAATTCGCTTTTCCAATATTGTTTGAATTAGAAAAACAAATTGATACAATTAATTATAGTGAAGCTAGTTTGAGAATTCTCGGATATTTATCAGAGAGACTGTTAACACTTTTTGTTCTAAAATTAGAAAGTGAAAATAGCCATAAAATTAAAAAAGCAAATGCAACATTTATAAATGATACATCTGATGAGAAACTATTACTCCCGAAATTTACAAAAGACAGTGCTTTGATTATTTTATCCTCAAGCGATTATTTTGTCCCATATTTGGCAACAACATTGCAATCGATAATCGATAGTAGTAATAAAATTCATAATTATGATTTTGTTATTTTTACAAAAGATATGAGTGATAAAAATAAAGCTTTATTAGAAAAATATTTTGCTAGCGAAAATATTTCTTTGCGATTTATAACCATTAAAAATGATTTTGATCAGTTAGCATTATCTACTCCTGGGCATGTTTCTCGTGAAACTTATTTTAAGCTTGTCGCTCCAGTGTATCTTAAGAATTATAAAAAATGCCTATTTTTAGATGCGGATGTTATTGTTAAAGAAGACTTATACAACCTTTATCAGACAGATGTTGGTGGATATCCACTAGCTGCTGTTGCAAGTTGTGTATATGCAGGGATTCTTAATTCTCACCAAGACATTATGGACTATACACAGAATATTTTAAAGCTTGAAAAACCATATAAGTATTTTCAAGGTGGGATATTGCTTATAAACATCGAAGAGTTTAACAAAAATGCATATAGTCAAAAATTGTTGGATAAGGCTTCGTCTTATGAGTATAAATGTGCTGACCAATGCCTTTTAAACAGTTTCTTTAAGGATAATATAAAATACATTGATAATGCTTGGAATTTTGAGACATGCCAAAAGTGTTTTTCAGAAACAAACCCAAATATGCCATTAGAAATAAAGGAAAAATATAATCAAGCTCGAAAAGCGCCAAAAATAGTTCATTACGCGGGGCATGAGAAACCATGGATTTTTCCAGAAGAAGAGATGGCTGATATTTGGTGGGCATATGCTCGCAAGACGCCCTTTTACGAGGTTATCTTGAAAAGAATGTCAATTGGTTTTGTGCACGATCCACTGCCTACTTTATTGGACGTAGTAAATTATAAAGAAAATTGCTTAACTTACTGGCGATATAAAATATTGTCAAAAATCAAATTAGGTAAAAAGAGACAACATTACAAAGAAAAACGAGAAATAGTTAAACAAAAACTTAGAAATGCTAGGGCAATTCTAAACCGTTAGTGTATACATAGAGGTAATTATGGAAAATGAGGAATTTGAAAGTCGAGAAATAAAAATATTTCCGGCCTTTAACGATAATAATATTGCAATTGGGATGAGTTGTTCTAATGAATACGTTCCATATCTTTCCGTTTGTTTGAAGTCATTAGTTGATAATACTTCTGTGGATTTTAATTATGACATTATTGTATTTGAGCGTTCCATTACAGAAAAAAATAAGCTTATATTAAAAAACTTTATTGAGAAGAAAAATGTTTCATTGCGGTTTGTAGATCCAACGCCTCTGATAAAAAATTATTCTTTATCCTATCCGTCTTTTTATGCAATAGAATGTTTTTTTCGATTGGCATCGCCGATTTTTTTGAAAGAATATGACAAAATTATTTTTACCGATGTCGATTTGGTTTTTCAGAGTGATATAAAAGATTTATATCAAATAGATGTTTTGGGAAAACCATTAGCTGCTTGTCAAGATTCAACTATGGGGTTTTTATTAAACTATCCAGATGCAGATTGGTTTGAATATTGTACAAAAACTCTAAACTTAGAAAAACCCTATGAATATTTTAACACAGGAGTCATGGTATTAAACATCAGAGAATTCAATGAAAAGGGGTATGTAGAAAAATTATTTTCTATTGCTGATGGTTCAAACTTCAGGATTTTAGAGCAGGATATTCTTAATGCTTTTTTTGCGAATGGAATTAAATATATTGATGAGTCTTGGAATTTCCCCGTTACAAACAAATTTTATCAGCCACTATTGCAATATATGCCATACTTACTTAAACAAAAATATGACATTGTCAAAAAGGCGCCAAAAATTGTTCATTGGGCAGGAAGTGAAAAACCATGGGTTTTCCCAGAGGAGGAAATGGCGGAGATTTGGTGGTCATATGCTCGTCAAGTACCTTTTTATGAGGTCATTTTGAAAAGAATGACAGAAGTAAATCTTCCCAATAATACAGCAATTATAGAAGATGTAGTAAATTATAAGAAAAATCGATTTGCATATTGGAAATATAAATTAAAATCAAAAATTACATTTGGTGCAAAACGTCAACGCTACAAGGTAAAACGCGACACAATTAAACAAAAAATTAGAAATGCCCAATCGATTTTAAACAAATAAAGAAAATAAAAGAGCAAAGAAATGAATAACGGGTATCTATTTGATATAAAAGAATTTGCGACGAACGACGGTCCTGGAATTAGACTTACGGTTTTTTTAAAGGGTTGCCCACTTCGCTGTCTTTGGTGTCATAATCCTGAAGGTTTGTCTTTCATCCCCCAGTTTAACAATATGATGAATCGAATCGTTGGTAAAGAATATTCCTCTGAACAATTGGCAAGACATATTTTAAATTTTGAAGATGTTTTTAGTCTATCTCAAGGTGGTGTAACTTTTTCAGGAGGAGAAGCTCTTGCCCAATCCGATTTTTTATTTGAAACAGCACTAAAATTACCCAATGTTCACAAATTACTCGATACTTCAGGCTTTGCGTCAAACAAAATATTTGAAAAAGCTTTGACTATTTTCGATTTAATATTTTTTGACATAAAACTTGCGGATGATGTTTTGCATAAAAAATATACAGGGGTATCTAATAAACTAATCTTACAAAACTTACAAATTTTAAGCAAAAGTTCACTTCCATATAATATAAGAATTCCATTAATCCCAGATATTACTGATACCAAAGAGAATTTGGACGCGATAGCTCAAATAATAGATAATTTAAAAAACTTGCCAATACAAATAGATTTACTTTCGTACAACGTTCTTGCCGGTGGTAAATATTCTTCATATAATATGAATTTTAAATTAAAAAATGAAAACAACTGTGTTAATATTGAGAATGTAGAAAATTTTATCTCAAAATTTGAAAATCTAGCAATTTTCCATAAGGAATAAAGGGGTTTAAATTGATTAAAGAAGAATTAAAAAAACTTAGAGATTTTACTCAAGAGAGAAAATTTAAGAAATACAGAAAACACACTGATATAGACGTACGCAGACAATGCAAAGACGCAAAAATGTCTATGCAAAAAAGAAGTGCTCATCTTTTAAAAACAATGTGTGAAATGGAAGAACCGATTGTTTTTGAAAATGAAAAAATAGCATTTACGAGAACAATCGAAAATATTCCTTCTTATTACAATGAAAGAGATATCCAAAAGGCATTTCATCCAAAAACTGGAACAATATATGATACTTTTCATAATGCTTGCCCAAATTTTGACATTCTTTTAAAAGAAGGTCTAATTGGACGACTTGAAATTGCCAAAGCAGGACTTAAAAAAACAAAAAATAAAAATCAAAAAGAATTTTTAGAATCGGTTATTATTTCAATAGAAGCAGTAATTGAATTAGCTAAAAAATATGCAGAAAAGGCAAAATTGGAAAATAATGGTGTAATTGCAGAGATTATGAAAAGAGTGCCTGAATTTCCTGCTAATTCTTTCCATGAAGCATTGCAATCTCTCAGATTTATTTCTTCAATGTTTTATTTGAATAATAATTACCAATTAGGTTTTGGAAGATTGGATCAATATTTATACCCTTACTATAAGCATGATATTGATAGCAAAGTTATAACGAAAGAAAATGCTAGGGATCTTTTAGCCGAATTTTTTATCGCATTAAATAGAGATACAGATTTATATTTTGGAGTGCAACAGGGTGATAATGGTCAAACTATAATGTTGGGTGGCATTAAAACTGATGGATCTTCAGGAATTAACGATTTAACTTATTTAATATTGGAAGTATCAAGAGACTTAAGGCTTATTGATCCAAAAATTAATTTAAGGGTTGATTCAAATACTCCTAATGACTTAATTGAATTAGGTTGTGAGCTTACAAAACAAGGCTTAGGTTTCCCCCAGTATTCCAATGATGAAGTTGTAATTCCTGCACTGGTAAAAAAAGGCTATTCCTTAGAAGATGCAAGAAATTACACAGTTGCTGCTTGTTGGGAATTTATAATCCCTGGCGGACTTGAGATAGTTAATCAAGGAGCTTTATCTTTTCTGGCCGCTGTTGATAATGCATTCCAAAAAACAATTAAATATCCCGTATTGTTTTCGATGAAAAGATTCAGAAAAGAAATTAGAAAAGATATGAGTAAACAGGTAAAAAATATTCTGAAAAAGAGAGATACAAGATTTTTACCATCACCTTTTGCATCAATATTTTTTGATGGAGCACTTGAAAGTTACACTGATGCGTCAATAAGTACAAAATATAAAAACATTGGAATGCATGGGGCTGGGGCAGCGAATGCTGCAGATGCCTTAGCTGTTATAAAAAATTATGTTGAAAGAAAAGATTTAAAAGGGCTAAAACAAATACAAAAGGCTTGTAACAGAAATTTCGAAGGTTACGAAGAATTGCAGGACAAATTATTAAATGAGATGCCAAAAGTAGGAAATGATGATAACTTTGTAGATTTAGAATTAAAATTTTTATTTGATACTTTCGCGGATGTTACAGAAAAGCTGAGTACAAAAAAACATAATATAAGACCTGGCAGTGGAAGTGCTATGTATTATTTATGGTTAACTCCAAAAGAACCTCATTGGTGGTTAATTGAACCTGCAGTAGGGGCAACTGCAGAGGGTCGTTCTGTTGGGGAACCATTGTCAACGAGTTTGGCACCCACTCATGGCATAAAAGTCAGTGGGGTTTTAAGTGTTCTAAAATCTTTTTCTAATATTGATTATTCAAGAGTTATGAATGGGGGACCGATTACAATTGAGTTAGCTCCTTCCGTTTTGGGTTCGCAAGAAGGAATAGAAAAACTTGCACAATTAATAAAATATTTTGTTCAAGTAGGGAATCAACAATTACAGCTAAACGTACTGGATATAGCGACATTAGAAGAGGCAGTGTTGCATCCTGAACGTCATAAAAACTTAATTGTAAGGGTTTGGGGCTGGAGCGGGTATTTTTGTGAATTAGCGCCTGAATATCAAAACCATATTATAAATCGACATAAATATTCGTTATAGGTAATAAATTTAAAAAATTATATCTTCAAAGTTTTTGACTCAAATTCAAGCAAAAAATCAGACAAGCTAAGGCAATTTTAAATAAATAATTATGACAAAGACAAAAATTTTAATCACATATAATAAGCTAAAAAAGGTTATTGAATCCGAGGTTTTGACGCCGATTCAAACTGGGCGTGCAAATGCAAAAAAAATATTTGCTAACATGATAGGTGACAACACTGGTGACAACCTTTCTAACCAAAATTCAGAATTCTGTGAGTTGTCCGCTATCTATTGGGCGTGGAAAAACTATGCCAAACTCAACAATCCTGACTATATAGGGTTCATGCATTATCGTAGGCATTTTATATTCAACAAAAAACATTACGAGCACAATAGAGGCGAGTTTCCACAATTCGATATCCTCAATCAGGCTTACCTTGACGAATGTTGCATCAACGACAAAGATATTAACAGTGAGTTAGAAGGTTGCGATGCAATTATCCCGATGGCAATGGATTTTGAGCTCGGGCTTGATAATATTTATGACCAGTATAAAAGTTATCACTACATAGAAGATTTCGACACCGCTTTAAATATTTTGGCGGAAAAATATCCCCAATATTCGCCCCATGTTGAAAAATATAAAAACGCAAAAGAGGGCTATTTCTTAAACATGTTCATATTCAAAAAAGAAATTTTCTTTGAATATTGCGCTTGGATGTTTGATATTTTATTCGAGGTTCAAAAAAGACTCGATACATCCGCATATGATAGTTATCAAGCAAGACAGGTAGGTTTTATCGCGGAAAGACTTACAGGCATTTTTATTATTAAATTGCTCAGCGATTCAAACCTAAAAATAAAAGAATTACCGGTTTCCTTTGTCAAGGACACCGACCTTTTCGACTTTTTTAAAGACTATTTTACTTATTTGAGATATAAATTGAAAACAATATTTACATCTTATGAAAAGCGCGAACACTATAAGAAAAAACTCGAGATGGTGAAACTACGTATAGATGGCAACGAAACCGCCAAAACTATATAAAGGTTTATGGTTCATATAACGAGATTTGTATTTGTTGTATAATTTAAGTAAGCGAATACTTGAAATTAAAGGGAAGATATGAAATTAAAAGATCAATTATTAAATAGTCAATTTGTAATAAGTTACAAAAGAATGTG
>Ga0302215_10001712_pt1 | contig 15468 bp, 17 predicted proteins | sample II_Fen_N3_1_FD_194580 | JGI IMG/M metagenome (GOLD analysis project Ga0302215, IMG submission 194580) | Peat permafrost microbial communities from Stordalen Mire near Abisko, Sweden - II_Fen_N3_1 | ecosystem: Environmental > Terrestrial > Soil > Wetlands > Permafrost | place: Sweden: Abisko...
AAAGGAAAGGCGCACATACTACGTCCGACGACCCCACAAAATACCGTACCAAAGAAGAAGAACTGGAATGGGACAAAACAGATCCGCTTAAACGATTGAAAAAATACATGGATAAAAATGGCATTTGGAAAGAAAATGAAGAAAAACTGATTGAAGAATATAAACTGGAAGTAGATAAACAGTTTACGGAAGCCGAAAACTTCACACCTTATCAACTTGAAGATGTTTTCAACTATATGTATACCGACATGCCGGATATTTTGAAGAAACAAAAAGCAGATTATGAACAATTTCAAAACTGGAAGGAGAACCGGAAATGAGCGTAATGACAATAGTACAAGCCATCAATAATGCACTGGACATTATGCTTGAAGAAGATAAAACCGTTGTAATGTACGGCGAAGATACCGGCAAAGAAGGAGGCGTTTTCCGTGTTACTGAAGGTTTACAGAAAAAATACGGCGTTGAACGTGTTTTCGATTCACCGCTTGCCGAGTCGGCTATAGTTGGCACGGGATTGGGAATGGCTTTATCAGGTTTACGTCCTGTGGTTGAACTGCAATTCGACGGTTTTACATATCCGGCATTCAATCAGGTTATATCCAATGTTTCACGCATGCACAACCGCTCGCGGGGCATGTACAAAGTACCCATGGTGATTCGTTTTCCATACGGCGGAGGAATAAACGCACTGGAACATCATTCCGAAAGTCCGGAAGCTTTATATGCTCACATTCCGGGTTTAAAAGTAGTCATTCCATCTACTCCACACGATGCAAAAGGGTTGATGATTTCAGCCATTGAAAGTGATGATCCGGTTGTTTTCATGGAACCGAAACGAATTTACAGAGCCATAAAACAGGAAGTAGCCGATGAAAAATTTTCCATTCCGCTTGGCAAAGCAAAAGTATTGACCGAAGGAACCGATGTAACGGTTGTGGCATTTGGTGCCATGATTCGTGAATGCCAGAAAGCAATTGTAATGGCCAAAGAAGCCGGTATTTCGGTAGAATTAATTGACTTACGAACTATTTATCCGATTGATAAGGAAACCATTGCCGAATCGATTAAAAAGACCGGCAGAATTGTCATTGTAGCCGAAGCACCGGAATCATTCAGCGTGGGTTCTGAATTGATGGCCATTGCCAACGAAGAAGCATTTCTACATTTGGAAGCACCACCAAAACGCGTTATGGGTTTTGACACCATTGTTCCGTTAGCGAAAGGTGAACCGCTTTACCTGATATCTCCCGAACGAATATTTTATGAAATAGAACGTACCGTTAAATTCTAAAAAACCATACCATGAGATATATTTTTAATTTCCCTGATATTGGCGAAGGACTGGAAGAAGGAACCATCCTGGAATGGTATGTGAGTAAAGGTCAGGCAATAAAAGCCGGACAGGCACTTGTGAATATGGAAACCGATAAAATTGTCACAGATATTCCATCGCCCAAAGCGGGAACTATTGTGGCAATTTATGGTAGTGTGGGCGAAACTGTAAAAGTTGGTAGTCCATTGGTTGAAATTGAAATTGAAGGAGTTTTTGGTGAATCAGCAGTTGCCGAAGTAAAAGAACCGGTAAAGTCTGAGACTGATGAGGAAGAAGGCGCCGGCGTGGTTGGAACGATGGAACTTGCGGGAAAAAATGCTTATCTTCCTGCCAGCGAGGAAGGCCCTTCCAAACCAAAAACCGAAGTAAAACCCGCCACAAAAGTACTGGCTACTCCCCTAGCCCGTGCCATGGCAAGGGAAATGAATATTGATATCAATAAAATGATTGGTACCGGACCTTCGGGACGTGTGACAAAAGAAGATATTCAAAGTTTTAAACCAGCAAATGGCAGGGTTGAACCTGCGAAACGAACAGAAACCGTTACGTTTTCTGCAGACGCTGTTACTTACGAACCGCTTTCGCAAATTCGGAAAGCTATTGCAAAAAATATGCTGCATTCCAAACAGAATGCAGCTCACATGACGCTTTTCGAAGAAGTGGAAATTGCCGAATTGATGCGAATCCGTGAAAAAATCAATAAATCGTATGCCGAAAAAAATATTAAGCTGACTTATCTTCCATTCATCGTAAAAGCAACAGTGGAAGCCTTAAAAATGCACCGAACATTGAATGCTCAACTTGATATGGAAAATGAACGGACGATATACAATAACCGCTACAATATTGGCATTGCAGTAGATACTGCCGAAGGTCTGGTAGTTCCGGTTATTAAAAATGCCGATCAGCTTTCCATTTTGCAGATTGCAGAGAAAATCACTGAATTGTCGGAGAAAGCCAGAAACCGCAAACTCTCCTTGGATGAGATGAGAGAAGGAACATTTACACTGACAAACTACGGTTCTATTGGCGGAATTTATGCCACTCCGGTTATCAATTTCCCTCAAACCGGGATTCTTGGTATCGGACGCATTCTTAAAAAACCGGTTGTGAAGGACAATCAGATTGTTGTCGGAAATGTATTACCGCTTTCACTTTCGGTGGATCATCGGGTCATTGATGGTGGAGAAGCTTCGCGATTTATAAATCGAATTATGGAATTTTTATCCGATCCTGTTTTAATGATGATTAGCTAATTGATTAAATACTATACTCATGGACTACGATGTTGTAATTATTGGTGCCGGTCCTGCCGGATATGTTGCCGCCATTCGGGCTGGGCAAGTTGGATTAAAGACAGCTCTTATTGAAAAAAAATATGTTGGAGGAATGTGTTTTAACTGGGGTTGTATCCCGACAAAAGCAATTCTGGAAAGTGCAAAAATGTTCAATAAAGTAAAACATGCCGACGAATTTGGAATTGATGGTATTTTAGAGCAGAACATTTCATTCAACTGGGAAAAAGCCAAGCGTCGTTCTAAAAAAATAACCGGAAAACTCACTGCCGGAATAAGTTACATGCTCGAGAGAAATGGGATTGAAGTTATTTATGGTACAGCCATAATTGGTTCAGACAATTCGGTTTATGTAGATGACAAAAAGATTCATGCAAAGCATATTATTATTGCTACCGGTTCAAAACCAATGGTCTCTGACAGAAAAATTGAAAATGCGCCGATTGTTGAAGTAGAAAAATTGTTTGATCTCAAGACAATTCCTGAAAATATCATTGTGACCGGTAATCATGTATCGGCTGTAGAATTAGCACAGTTTTTTAAACTTATTAATAAAAAAGTTACGTTGATTGCCAACAGCGACTACTTTTTGGCCGGTATTGACGAACATTTGATTTCCTACATGCTCAAGCGTCTTGCTTCTCAAAATATTGAAGTTATTTTAAAAGCCTATCCGATAAAATTTGAAAATGGTGAATTATTTATACAGGACAAAAGGATTAAATGCGATTTACTTGTCAATTGCAACTCGCGTAAAGCCATTATTCCCGAAAGTGAAACGCCATTCGAGTTGACTGAACGTGGATTTATCAAAACCACCGACTGGTTCGAAACAAGTCTGAAAGGCGTTTATGCCATTGGCGATGTTAGTGGAAAGAGTTTTGTTGCTCATGTGGCTTCCGCTCAGGCAATTCACGTAATCAATTTCATTAAAGGGATTAAAACCAGTTTTGATGATACCACCTATCCGATAAATATGTATACAGTTCCGGAAGTTTCGCAGGTGGGAATGACTGAACAATACATAAAAGAGATAGGCATCGATTATAAAGTGAGTGAATTTCCTTTATCGGTTAATGGAAAAGCAATGATTGAAGGAAATACCGAAGGTTTTATTCGAATGATTTCCGACAAAAAATATGGTCAGGTTTTGGGAGTTCAGATTGTTGCCGCCAATGCCACAGATATGATTGCTGAGGCCACCGCTATAATGACGGTAGAAGGAACCATTTACGATATTGCCAAAATCATTCATGCTCATCCCACCGTTTCCGAAATATTTATGGAAGCCGGATTTGATGCTGTTGACAAAGCCATTAATCTTTAATGACAATATATGGTCAAGGTTCATAAATATTGTTTGCCCGACATGCATTTATTTGAAAACCAATCAAATCAATATTTGACGTGGATACCAAATAAAACCTACATTGTGCTCGGTGCATCCAATAATCCTGAAGATTCGCTCCATATTGAAAATGTAAAAAACGATAAAATAACGGTTTTAAAAAGACCATCCGGTGGTCAGACAGTCATGCTGACGCCCAATAATCTGGTTATTTCAGCTGTATTTTTTGATCGAAAAACCATCCATCCAAAAGAAGTTTTTAGCAAAATCAATAACCTCATTATTTCCGGATTAGAAGATTTGGGAATGAAAAATGTGCACATGAAAGGCATTTCCGATATTGCCATCGACGATAAAAAAATTGCCGGATCGGCTATTTATAGGAATAAAGACGGACTTTTGTACCACGCTGTTCTCAATTTAGGTGAAACATCCGCCACGTTTGAAAAATACCTGAAACATCCTTCGAAAGAACCTGATTATCGCAATGGCCGGTCACATTCTGAATTTGTAACATCACTCCGCGAAAAAGGTTGTTTAAATAGTTTCAGACACATTAAAAATGTAGTTTCACTCTCACTAAAATCTTCATTTGAAATCAATGAATAATTCTGCCGAGAGTTTATCAGAAATAAAATTTTTTCTGGATTCACGTGTAAAAAAATACAATCGACTGGATTTTATTGATTCAGACCCCATTCAGATTCCCCATCGATTTTCGAGAAAAGAAGACATTGAAATAGCAGCTTTTCTGACTGCAACCATTTCGTGGGGACAGCGCAAAAGTATTATAAACAATGCCAACCGGTTAATGAACCATATGGACAATTCTCCGTTTGAATTTTTAATGGAAGCAGGAAATGATGATTGGCAAATCATCAAACACTTTGTTCACCGCACGTTCAACGGAGATGATTGTTTATTTTTTCTGGAGTCGTTGAAAAATATTTATATGAATCATGGCGGACTTGAAAACGTTTTCTCACAGGGATTTCTGTCTGAAAATACAATTTTCGGGGCATTAAAACATTTCAGACAAGTCTTCATTTCAATTCCGCATGACAAACACATTACCAAGCATATTTCGGATGTAACTGCCAATTCATCTGCCAAGCGTTTGAATATGTTTTTGCGTTGGATGGTTCGGAATGATGAAAAAGAAGTTGATTTCGGTTTATGGAAAAAAATTCCAACATCGGTTCTAATGCTTCCTTTGGACGTTCATACAGGCAATGTTGCCCGAGGATTGGGACTTTTGGAACGTAAACAAAATGACTGGAAATCTGTCGAAGAAATTACAAATATTCTTCGCGGTTTCGACGAAAATGATCCTATAAAATATGATTTTGCATTGTTCGGAACAGGTGTATTTGAAGGAAAAAATAAAACCGTTTGAATAAGAAATTCAATCGGTTTTATTTTTGATAAATCACTTCAGTTCTTAAAACCGTACTCCTACTCTCAAATCTGCATACATAAAATGCAATGATTTTGCGTAGCCAAGCTTTGGATAAGACGAATAACTACCTTGCAACTTAACAAAATAATTCATTTTAGTAGTGGTTTTAAAATTTAGTCCGCCTTCAAACTGAGTTTGATGACCGGAAACCGAACCCGGAACACCCTCAACACTCATATTATTCAGAAATAAACCATAACCAACAAAGGGTATGATTTTCTTATCTTTAGTTGCAAGTTCATGGCGGATTGTCCACCCGTAATTAAGCATGGAAATACGCTTAGAAGTTGGATTATCCGGCAGTAAAATGGTATAACCCATTGGTATTGATAAATAGATGGCAGGTCTTTTTCCGTTAAATCCACTCAATTGCCAGGCATAGTCTCCCAAAATACCAACTCCGCTCGTGGCCATATTATGCTGATATGGAAGAACTTTTCCGTTTGCATCCAGCAAAGCGTATGTGCCGTCGTTAACCAACTCTGTATTTGGATAAAACGAATATCTGTAACCGAATTCAACACTGATTTGATGCGGAACTCTGAAATGTACCGAATCTTTTTGCGCGAATACATTTGCCGAAAATAAAGAAATTATAATGGATAGAAAAAAGATTTTTTTCATGTAATTAAAAAGATTAATTAATTGTATTATAGATAAATGTGTGATTACTTCAGAGATTGAAAACATCTGAAATAACAACGGGTTGAATGAGAAATAGTTATGAAATAGTATCAGGAGGAGGGCGCGAGAATTGCTTAAAAGTCAATGCATCAGAAAGTTTCAAAACGAACTCTGCGATGGATTTTTCGGAATCTGTGTTTGTAAAAATGAATTTGTTTTTATCTTCGATAATATTCAGTTCCGAACACTGAAAATCAGATACGGTTGTAGAATAAGTGTTTGAATGAATTTGTTGTGTGACAGAAATCTGCGCAACAATCGGAGTCAGCTCTTCCGTGGAATCACTATTTTTGAAATTCGGCGCAAACAGGCACAAAAAATAGGCTAAAACCATCAGAATTTCAGGTATAAATGAAGCCAGCAACCCATTATCGAACATCAACATTTCAATTACAAATTAAAGAGAGCCTCTCATGGGACTCGAACCCGCGACCTATTCATTACGAATGAATTGCTCTACCAACTGAGCTAAAGAGGCATTTATTCAAAAAACGATTACAAATATAAGCGTTTTTTATTACTTAAAAAGTCGTTTTGAAATTTATTTTATGAATTTACAATAAATCTATATAAAAAAACTTGTGCAAAAAGAATATACTTCCCACACAAGTTCTTTCAGATAATTAGTAATAAACCGATTAACTATACTGAACAACTTACTTTTCAGAACCAATGTTCCTTTTTCAAAGTTTTGTCAGTTGATATGGATGGATTCCGAAACAGAGAATTGAGGTATGTTTCTAAAATTGATTTGGCAATCAACCTCAAAATATCATTTTTAAAAATCTCCAATTGTTCCGGTTCCACTCCCATGAGTTCGAGTTTTTCAAGTTTAATAAGTCCTCTTTTTGATTCAAGTAAATTTTCAAGGTCGTAGCAGGAGATATTCCTTTCGTTAAGATGAAATACCCAATCGTCAATATTCGATTTCAGTTCGGATATTACATGTTGTGCATCTTCTTTTATCGCACTTCTGTAAGTCACAATAGTTGATTGGCTTAGATGTTTAATCTCATGTTCCAGTTGAAGATAAATCTGGTTTAATTCTAGTTTAGACATAATGATTAGATAAAAGGTTAATATATACAATAAAGGTTAACTATAAAACAAATTTTATAAGCTAAAGTTTATTTGTGAATAAAAAATATGATTCAGTCTGACGAAGATGGCTGAATCTTTTTATTCTAAATGTTGTATTTTTGCACATTCTGATAAATAAAAACATCTTCAATTAACCGAATTTCATTTGAATGTCCGATATTTTTAAAACATTATCCACTTCTACAGAAGGAATTTACAAGGAAAAAGGCAGTAAATTTCTGTCTTTCGCCATTCCAGTTCAAAGTGCGGATGAAATAAAGGAAATAATAAAAGCCTACAAAAAGGAATTTTATGATGCCCGGCATGTTTGTTATGCATATATGCTTGGTGTTGAACGAAAAAACTGGAGAGCTAACGATGATGGTGAACCTTCAGGCACGGCAGGAAAACCGATTTTGGGACAAATAAATTCCCGTGAACTAACCAATGTTTTGGTTATTGTCGTACGTTATTTTGGTGGAATTCTGCTGGGAACCGGAGGATTAACTGTGGCTTATCGTGAAGCTGCAGCTGATGCGCTCAATCAGGCTGGTATAATTGAAAAAACAGTCGATCAGGTATTTACAATCAGTTTTGAATATGTGTTAATGAATGATGTCATGCGTGTTATTAAAGATTCAAATGCTGAGATTCTTTCACAGTCTTTCGATAATCAATGTTGGATGCAACTATCCATCCGCAAACAGGATGCAACATTATTAACAGGAAAATTGGAAAAAATAAACAATTTACTAATCGAAAATTAATCAATAAAAGCTTGAATTTCGATTTCAATATTCCAAATAAAACGACTATCTTTGTAGTCGAAAATGAAAACGAGAAACTTTAAATATTTTTTCGAACAAAGCAGCTCACAGCATTATAGTTGCGTGGAAAAGTTGCCTCCAAGAAATTCAAAAAAACCAATATGAACCGACGTCGGATTTATGTTGGTTTTTTTGTTTAGTTATCAAGAAAAAGATACCGGTAAACTGAAACTTTTTATCGAAAATACAATAAAATACCATGAGCAACAACAGTTTAGTATCAATTTCCGATTACAGCAAAGAAGAAATTCTGGCTATTCTTGATTCTGCAGCCGATTTCGAAGCCAATCCAAACCGCAAAACATTGGATGGAAAAGTTATTGCCACCTTGTTTTTCGAACCATCCACCCGCACCCGACTCAGTTTTGAAACTGCAGTTGTTCGTCTTGGCGGTTCTATTATCGGGTTTTCTGACGCTGCAACCAGCAGTTCGTCGAAAGGTGAAACACTCAACGACACCATTCACATGGTAAGTTGTTATGCCGATGCCATTGTGATGCGTCATCCACTCGAAGGTGCAGCCCGTTATGCAGCAGAGGTTTCGCCGGTTCCGATAATTAATGCAGGTGATGGTGCGAATCAGCATCCTTCGCAGACTTTGCTTGATTTATATTCCATTCTGAAAACACAGGGAACGCTCGAAAATCTGACCATTTGTCTGGTGGGCGATTTAAAATACGGACGAACCGTGCATTCGCTTATCATGGCCATGTCGCATTTTCATCCTACTTTCAAGTTTATTGCACCGGATGAATTAAAAATGCCGGATGAATACAAGGTTTTTTGCCGTAAAAATAATATTCCTTTTACCGAAGTAAATGAACTGAATGATAATTTCAACGATGCCGATATACTGTATATGACGCGTGTTCAGAAAGAACGTTTTCTGGATTTGATGGAATATGAAAGAGTGAAAAATGTATATACGCTGAAAAATTTCATGCTGGCAAACACAAAATCAAATCTCCGGATTTTACATCCACTTCCTCGTGTCAATGAAATTGATCCGGATGTGGATGGCAATGAGAAAGCGTATTATTTCCGACAGGCACAGAACGGTCTGTATGTCAGACAAGCAATTGTTAGTAAGGTGCTTGGTCAAAAATAAGTTTTAGAAACTAATCAGAATAATTCATATGTCAACAGAAAAGAAATTAAAAGTTGCAGCACTTCGAAACGGAACAGTTATCGATCATATTCCTTCGGATAAATTATTCAAAGTGGTTTCCATTCTTCATTTGGATACATGTTTGAACCAAATCACGTTGGCAAACAATCTCGAAAGTGCAAAAATCGGATCGAAAGGACTGGTAAAAATCTCCGACCGTGCTTTAGAAGAAGACGAAACCAACAAAATTGCCCTTATAACTCCAAATGCAAAAATTAATATCATTCGAGATTTTGAAGTTGTTGAGAAAAGAGCATTAAGTTTGCCGGAAGAAATTCGCGAAATAGTACAGTGTACAAATCCTGTATGTATCACTAACAATCAGCCTGTTACAACATTTTTTCATGTTCTGAAAATAAATGAAGAAATCATGCTGAAATGTCATTATTGTGAACGGGAAGTTAAACGTGAAGATGTAAAAATAAAATAATTGATATGAGTAAAGTACACTGGAAACCCGGGACGTTGATATATCCGCTGCCGGCTGCATTAATTTCGTGTGGAAATAGTCCTGAAAACTATAATTTACTGACTGTAAGTTGGATGGGAACAATTTGTTCGAATCCGCCCATGTGTTATATTTCAATAAGAAAAGAACGTCACTCATACAATTTAATAAAAGAAAGTGGTGAATTTGTCATCAATCTTACAAATGAGGACATGGCTTTCGCGACAGACTGGTGCGGTGTGAAAAGCGGGAAAGATTTCAACAAATTTGAGGAAATGAAATTGACGCCGGTGAAAGGTGACAAGGTTAGTGCTCCAATTGTCAATGAATCACCGCTTAGTATAGAATGCAGAGTGAAAGAAATCATACCGCTTGGGTCGCATGATATGTTTATTGCTGATGTAATTAATGTTCAGGCAGATTCAAAATACATTGATCCAAAGACAGATACGTTTAAATTATCCGAAGCTAAACTGATTGCTTATTCTCACGGTCATTATTATAAACTGGGAGAAGAAATCGGAAAATTTGGTTGGACAGTGCAAAAGAAAAAATGATTCATGAAACACGAAATTGACCTTTCAACATGGAAACGCCGCGAACATTTCGAAGTTTTCCGGAACTTTGATGAACCTTTATTTGGTATAACTGTTCGTGTTGAATGCTCTGCTGCTTATAAAAAAGCAAAAGAGGCAGGTTATTCATTTTCATTGTATTATTTATATTTGTCGATGAAAGCTGCAAACGAAATTGAAGAATTCAGGTATCGCATTGAAGATGAAAAAGTAAATTGTTACGACAGTGTTGGCGCCGGACCGACCATTTTCCGTGAAGACGAAACATATGGTTGTGCCTATATGCCATACAACGAAGATATTGAAGCTTTTATGAGGCAGGCAAGTGTTGAAGTGGAGCGTGTAAAAGCCGAACGTGGTTTGAAATTTCCATATGCCGGTGAAGATTTGATTCATTATTCCACCGTTCCATGGGCAGATTTTACATCAGTTAATCATGCACGTATTTTGAGTAAAGGAAGAAGCATTCCAAAAATTACTTTTGGAAAAATAACGCGAGATGGTGACAAAATGTGGATGCCGGTGGATGTACATGCCAATCATGCCTTGATGGATGGTTTTCATGTAGGGAAATTTATTGAGCGGTTTCAGGAACTACTAAAACAGCAGTAAGTGGTAAGCGGTAAGCAGCATGATTAAAAAAGGAAAATATATAAACTAAATAATAATTTCGTCTAGCGACTAAAGACTTTTGACTTTAGATCATAGACTATAGACTGAAAAAAGAAATGAAAAGAGACCAGGTTATTTTTGACATTATTGCACGTGAAAAACAGCGTCAATTGAAAGGAATTGAGTTAATTGCATCGGAAAATTTTGTAAGTGAACAAGTTATGGAAGCAATGGGCTCCGTTTTAACTAACAAATATGCCGAAGGATATCCGGGCAAACGCTATTATGGCGGTTGCGAAGTGGTTGACGAAAGCGAACAAATTGCTATCGATCGCCTGAAAGAAATTTTTGGCGCAGAATGGGCCAATGTACAACCGCACTCTGGAGCACAAGCCAATGCAGCTGTATTTTTAGCTTGTCTGAATCCGGGCGATAAATTCCTTGGTTTAAATCTGGCTCACGGTGGTCATTTATCACACGGTTCGTTGGTAAACAGTTCCGGAATCCTTTATAAACCATGCGAATATAACGTAAAAGAAGAAACAGGACGTGTTGATTACGATCAAATGGAAGAAGTTGCCATTCGTGAACAACCCAAAGTTATTGTTGGTGGTGGTTCGGCTTATTCCCGCGAATGGGATTACAAACGCATGCGCGAAATTGCTGATAAAGTTGGAGCTATTCTGATGATTGATATGGCGCATCCGGCCGGACTAATTGCTGCCGGATTGTTGGAAAATCCATTAAAATGGGCTCATATTGTAACTTCAACCACTCATAAAACCCTTCGTGGACCTCGTGGTGGTATAATCCTTCTTGGAAAAGATTTTCCAAATCCTTGGGGTAAAACAACTCCGAAGGGTGAAATAAAAATGATGTCTGCCCTACTCGACTCAGCTGTATTTCCCGGAATTCAGGGTGGACCGCTGGAACATGTCATTGCAGCAAAAGCGGTTTCATTTGGCGAATGCCTTCAATCAGAATACAAAGATTATCAAATTCAGGTAAAGAAAAATGCTGCTGCGTTGGCAAATGCGTTGACTTCACGTGGATTTACCATTGTTTCCGGCGGAACAGACAATCACTCCATGTTGGTTGATTTACGCTCAAAATTTCCTGAATTGACAGGTAAAGTAGCTGAAAAAGTGTTGGTTGAAGCTGATATTACGGTGAATAAAAACATGGTTCCTTTCGATAGCCGTTCAGCTTTTCAAACCTCAGGTATTCGTTTAGGAACTCCGGCTATCACAACCCGCGGTGCTAAAGAAGATTTGATGGTGGAAATTGCTGAGATGATTGAGACTGTTCTTTCAAATGTTGAAAACGAAGAAGTTATAAAATCAGTACGTGAGCGCGTAAACAAAACTATGGAAAAATTTCCGCTTTTTGCACAATAAAAAACAGCGGTAAGCTGCAAGCGGTAAACAGAAAGCAGATGTTTTTTACCGCTTGCCGCTTTCTGCTTACCGTTAAATTTATTTATATGATTGAAAGAATCTTCGAACTTTCCGAGCTTACAGACACAACTGTTTTTTATGGAGTAAACAACAATAATGTTCATTTAATAAAAAACTTACTTCCCAATGTGCGATTTTCTGCATGGGGAAATATCATCAAATTAGCAGGAAATGAAGGAGATATAAACAATTTGTATTCCATTCTTGAGAAACTGGAACGTTTTTGCATTGATAATAATATTCTGACAGAAGAGAATATAATTGAAATTGTAAAAGGCAGCGAACCGGTTGAAATTAAATTTGAAAACCTGATTTTGCATGGCGTCAATGGAAAATCAATTATGGCTCGCACAGCAAATCAGCAAAAGCTGGTCAAAGATTTTGAAACCAACGATTTACTTTTTGCAATCGGACCGGCTGGCTCTGGGAAAACGTACACAGCCATTGCATTGGCAGTTCGCTCGTTGAAAAACCGGGAAGTAAAAAAGATTATTCTCAGCAGACCGGCAGTGGAAGCAGGCGAAAAACTTGGTTTTCTACCGGGCGATATGAAAGAAAAAATCGATCCGTACCTGCAACCGCTTTACGATGCGTTGCAGGATATGATTACACCGCTTAAACTGAAAGAATATCTGGAAAACGGCACTATTCAGATTGCTCCACTGGCCTTTATGCGTGGACGAACGCTGAGCGATGCGGTGGTTATTCTGGACGAAGCGCAAAACTCCACCACCATGCAGATAAAAATGTTTCTGACACGCATGGGATTGAATGCCAAAATGATAGTTACCGGTGATATGACGCAAATTGATTTGCCTTATGCTCAGAAATCGGGCTTAATTGACGCATTGGAAGTGCTGAAAAACGTAAAAGGAATTGCCAAAGTTGAATTTGATGTAAAAGACATTGTACGCCACAAACTGGTTCAACGAATTGTGGAGGCGTATGAGAAAAGGAGTAAAGAACCCCTAGCCCCTAAAGGGGAACAAGAAAAAGACGTTTTGATACTAAAGAAGCCATAAAGTCGTTTTATCCTTAACACTAATGATTCGACAAAATGAAACGACGTAAAATATATTATGTTCCGGGCATGATTAGCTTAATCTTTTTACCGATTTTATGTGTTTGGTATTTGAATGAACATAAAAATGTTCAAAGATGTATAGAACTTTGTGCTCCGGAGAGATATATTCCAAACAAAAACGATGGAAGATTGCATTTTGACACGACTTTGCTTTCTTTACCTGAAAATAAAAGAAAGTATATTAATTTCAAGATGAATGGAAATTTCATTAATGATGAAAATGAACTCACATCCTTTAATAATCATGTATTAGATATCGTTGAAAATGAAGATACAATAAATGGGCTCCACATTACTTTCGAAGATAATGCCAAATACAACACTTTTATCAAGGTAATTGATATTTGTAAAAAAGATTCATTCAGGCCAAGTTATCTTTTTTATGACAACGAGTTCTGGTATTTTCACAGAGAGTGGAATGATAGCATAAAAAAAGTTATAAAAGATAGGTTTAAAAATTCAAAAAGTAATTCACACAGTGATTTTTTTGTTAATGACGTTGTATATATTAAACCTGAATTGCCTTTTTGGGAGAATAACAGTCTTTTATCAAACAGCCTTAAACTTTGGCCATTGTTTCTTGTTTTCATTGCATTCTCTATCATATCAATACGATATATAAAAAATAAAACAACTAAATAATATGAACGCTTTAACTAACACTGATTTCCATTTTGATGGACAGACAAATGTGTATCACGGCAAAGTACGTGATGTTTACTCCGTGAAAAACGACTTACTTGTTATGGTTGCCACCGATCGTATTTCGGCTTTCGATGTGGTTTTGCCCAAAGGAATTCCGTTTAAAGGCCAAATGCTGAATCAGATTGCAGCCAAATTCCTTGATGCAACTGCCGATATTGTTCCAAACTGGAAATTGGCCAGTCCTGATCCAATGGTAACTGTGGGACTTCGTTGCGAAGGATACCCGGTAGAAATGATTGTACGCGGTTATTTGTGCGGAAGTGCCTGGAGAACCTACAAAAGCGGCGTACGTGAAATTTGTGGCGTAAAAGTCCCTGATGGCATGCGCGAAAACCAACGTTTTCCACAACCTATCATAACTCCTACAACCAAAGCAGAACTTGGTCGTCACGACGAAGATATTACCCGTGAAGAAATTCTGAGTCAGGGACTTGTTTCGGTTGAAGAATACGATATGCTGGAAAAATACACTATGGCTCTTTTCCTTCGTGGAACTGAAATTGCTGCCAAACGTGGATTGATTCTGGTGGATACGAAATATGAATTTGGCCGTCGTGATGGAAAAATCTACCTCATTGACGAAATTCATACTCCTGATTCTTCCCGCTATTTTTACGCCGAAGGGTATGAAGAACGTTTTGAAAAAGGCGAACCACAAAAACAACTTTCGAAAGAATTTGTACGCGAATGGTTGATGGACAATGGTTTTCAGGGAAAAGATGGTCAGAAAGTGCCGGAAATGACACCGGAGATTGTTGCCGGAATCAGCGAACGATATATCGAATTATTTGAGAACATAACCGGAGAAACATTCGATAAAGCTGATGTAAATAACATTGTAGACCGTATTGAAAAGAATGTGGTGGATTATCTGAAAACTACCTAAAAGAATTTCAGATAGATTTTATTAGATTTTAGATTGATATTAAATTACTTACAATCAAATCGGCATTCCAATATCTAAAATCTAAACTAAATCTTTGGTAGTTTCACGAAAAGCACTATCTTTGCACCGCCTTACGAAAATAAGACGATCCCTGGAGAGATGGCAGAGTGATCGATTGCAGCGGTCTTGAAAACCGCCGTACTGCAAGGTACCGGGGGTTTGAATCCCTCTCTCTCCGCAGATAAAACGCTCAACTTTAATTAGCTGAGCGTTTTATTTTTATCGGGTTAACGGAGTAATTATATCAGAAAGTTGAGGAAAACTGTTGATTAGCTCTTCCCACTTTGCCAATTCAAAATCACTGAAATCGAAACCCGGTGAAACTGTGCAACCAACCAGCGCATAATCAGGTTCAACCTTTGCAGCAAACCAATACCCGGCAGGTACCACGAATTGAGGAATCTGATTGTTTTCAATATCATTTCCAATCAATACCTGAGAATA
>Ga0302215_10001714_pt1 | contig 15453 bp, 10 predicted proteins | sample II_Fen_N3_1_FD_194580 | JGI IMG/M metagenome (GOLD analysis project Ga0302215, IMG submission 194580) | Peat permafrost microbial communities from Stordalen Mire near Abisko, Sweden - II_Fen_N3_1 | ecosystem: Environmental > Terrestrial > Soil > Wetlands > Permafrost | place: Sweden: Abisko...
AAAGATATAGAAGATGCTGCAATCATAAAGGCAAGTGAAATTGCAAACAATCGCGGATTCTCATTTTTTAATATCACAAAGTATTTTAATGGTGAAGCAACCCCATTAGACGATCTTTTAAAAGATGGAACAGTTGCGAGATCGTCCTCAATGAATGAAGCAGCGCAAAAATTTCATATAAGGAATCAAGTAATACAAACATTACCTACTGTCAAGAGTGTTGATGATCTCATAGAAAAACTTTTGCATAAAAATATATCGCTTTGGGTCAGAAAAAATAAATCTGGAGAAATAAAGGGATTCTCTTTCAAAATGAAAGATTGTGCTAATGCCATTCCTATCAAAGCAAGTGATGTGTCCGCTAATTTTGATAAAGAATTATTCAGAGCTGTTCAAGCTCCCCATACAACTTATGAAACAGAATCGATGAATCGATTTGAACATTCATCAGAGCTTAAGAGTAAAGTAGAACAGCTCGATTTCAACGCAACTTATATATCGGCAATGCCACAAAAACATGCTGAATTTTCAGCGGTAAGTGGAGTAAGTGAAGATTTGCAAAACGACAATACACTTTCGAGTAAAAAGAAAAAGAAGAAAAGGAATATTGATTTTGAAAGTGGGGTCGATTTATAACAATTATCAGGTATTATTTAATGAATTTTACGCCGAACATTATAGAAAAAGCACTTAGTCAAAGATACAGTCAACCAACTGTAATTATGCCATTAATAAAATTGAATCATATCTTAAAACTCAATGCCATTTTTCTACTAATCTTCAGTAATTCGCTTTATTAAAGCGCTATATTATTAGCCCTAATAAATGGCTTGCAATCAGGAAAAATATCCCCAAAAAAAATATTACTATTTTTCTTTTGAAATTGGACTCAATTTTGCAATTAAGGATGTATTTATATATAGCAATAGGCTAATATAGTTCCTATTGATATAAAATAATAATACAAACAGTAAAAACAAATGGAAAACCTTGATTTTTTAAGTACTCCTGAGTACAGAATCTACTTTAATTACTTAGTAAATTATCTAATCTAATCGATTCGATATGAAGCCAAATTATGTATTTGGCTTTCGGTAAGTATTTTTTTGAATCGTCCCTATAATCATTATGATTATCCTATCCAAAAGCAGACATTAACGGTCTGCTTTTTATATATATATATTTTCCCTCTAATATATTGTAATACCTTTAATTTCACATTTTTTCCCTAACTTTGTACATCTATTTTAGTATCAAATTTTAAATGTCAACCAATAGATTCGGAATCTAATACTCTATGGCAACAATAGACAAACAAACCCTTACCTCAATGAACATTACAGAGGAGCAACTACAAAATTTCAAACAACTTTTCCCTGAAGTATTTACAGAGGGATTGAAAATAGATTGGGAAAAACTCAGACTAACATTGGGCGAAACCGTTGACACAGGCAAAGAACGCTATGGTATGAACTGGCCGGGCAAAGCCGACTGTTTTCGGGCCATCCAGCAGCCAAGTATTGCCACACTTGTGCCGGCACGTGACGAAAGTATTGATTTTGATACTACCGAAAACATGTTTATTGAGGGCGACAACCTTGAAGTCTTGAAATTGCTACAAAAAAGCTATTTGGGTAAAATAAAAATGATTTACATTGACCCACCCTACAACACAGGTAATGAATTTATTTACCCTGATAATTATGGTGAAAACCTTCAAACATATTTGGAATATACAGGACAAATAGATAGTGAAGGTAGAAAATTTGGCACAAATGCTGATACAGATGGTCGTTTCCATAGTAAATGGATGAATATGATGTATCCACGTTTGTTTTTAGCAAAAAATTTATTGAAAGAAGATGGTATTATTTTTATTTCAATTGATGATCATGAGATTGATAATCTAAAGAAGATTTGTAATGAAATTTTTGGTGAAGAAAACTTTATTGGCTGTATTGTAAGAACAACAGGACAAACAACTGGTCAAGATAGTCAAGGATTAGGTAGCTCTTTTGATTATTTATTGGTTTATTCAAAGTATCCAGATAGAGGTTTGAATGGATTACCGCTTACAGAACATGACTTAAAAAGATTTGAAAACGAAGATGAAAAAGGCAAATATGCATATGATCAAATGCGCAAAACTGGAAGTAATGACAAAAGAGGAGATCGACCAAATATGTATTTTGCAATTAAGGACCCTGACAATAATGATATTTTCCCTATTGGTCCTGGAGGTTATGAAAGTTGCTGGAGGTTTGAAAGAAAAACATATGATAAACTTTTAAAAGAGAATTTCATTCTTTGGAAAAAAACTAAAAAAGATAATGCCGAAGTTTGGTGGCCATATGTAAAATATTATTTAGAAGGAAGAACAAAACGGCCTTCTCCTCTGTGGGATGATCTCGAAGGCAATAAAAAAGCTGCTCGTGATTTACGTGCAATCTTTGATGGAAAAAAAATATTTGATTTTCCTAAACCTATTGAACTTTTAAGAAGAATAATTGCAATATCATGTGAGAAAGATGATATTGTATTAGATTTCTTTGCTGGTTCAGGTTCTTTTGGTCAGGCCGTTCTAGAGTATAACCAAACAGAAAAAACGAATGTGAAGTTTATTTGTATTCAACTACCACAAACAACAGAAGAAGGTAGCGAAGCTTTTAAAGAGGGTTTCAAAACTATATCGAAAATAAGTCAAGAAAGAATAAGAAGAATATCGGCCAAAATAAAAAAAGAGCAAAGTATTAAGGCTGACAAAATAAAAGAATCATTATTCTCGAATGAAGAGAGCAAAGAAAAAAATGATTTGGGTTTCAAAGTATTCAAACTCGACCATTCCAACTTCAAAATATGGGATGCAACCTTGGAAAAAGAACCGGAAGCCATACAGGCACGGTTATTTGAGCATATCGACCATATTTCACCTGAAGCAGCTCAAGAGTCTATTCTCTATGAGTTATTGCTAAAGTCTGGAGTTGAACTTACCACACCTATTGAAAAGCTTACTTTGGCGGATAAATCAGTGTTTAGTATTGTTGAAGGTCAGTTGCTAATTTGTCTCGAAAAGGAACTAAACAACGAAGTTCTGAAAGCTATGGCCGAAATGCAGCCTACCCGTGTTATTTGTTTAGACGAAGCTTTTACAGGCGTTAATGCCGATGCACTAAAAACCAATGCTGTGCAAATAATGAAAAGTAAAGGCGTTGTAAACTTTAGAACTGTGTAGGCTATGGAAAACATACAACTTAATCTTTTTGATCTCTTTGAGCACCCATTTGTTTCAACGATTTTAGATATTTTTCCCAATAATGAATCGGATGAAATTGAATACAAATTAGCCGAAGGTGGTTTTCCTGAAGAATTTTGGAAAACTTATTCTGCCTTTGCCAATTCTAAAGGGGGTATCATTATTCTTGGCGTAAAAGAGCGTAAGAATGAATTTATCTTTGATGGCTTACCGTTGAAAAAAATTGGCATATACAAGAAGGTATTTTGGGATAGTGCCAACAACCCGAATAAGGTATCTGTAAATTTGATGACAGATGCTGATATTCAAGAACTAACATTCGATAATAAACATTTTCTTGCTTTTAAAGTTCCCTCAGCTACTCGTGTTCAACGTCCCGTTTACCTGACAAGTAATCCTTTTGATAACACCTACAAAAGAAACTATGAGGGCGATTATAAATGTACTAAGGAAGAAGTGAGGAGAATGCTGGCTGACGCTGATTTATCTGTTCAACCCGATAGCCGGATTTTAGAAGGTTACTCATTGGATGATTTTGACTTAAATAGCGTTCGTCAATATCGCCAACTCTTTGCCTCTACCCGTCCGGGACACATTTGGTTATCCCTCGATGATAAGGGTTTTCTGTCACAGTTAGGTGCATTTCGTGTTGATCGTAAAACAAGAAAAGAAGGTGCAACTGTAGCCGGTATGCTGATGTTTGGTAAAACAAATAGTATTACTGATGAAGAGTGTTGTCCTAACTTCTTCCCCGATTATAGAGAAATATTAAGTCTTGACCCGGAAATTAGATGGACGGATAGAATTTACCCTGATGGAAACTGGGAAGCTAATCTTTTTCAATTCTATCGCATGGTATGGCCTAAACTTGCATCGAGTTTACCCAAGCCGTTTCAGCTTAAAGATGGAGTTCGCCAAGACGAAACACCCGCTCACACAGCATTGCGTGAAGCTTTTGTGAATGCGTTGATACATACTGACTATTCTGCTCCAAACAATATCGTTATCGAGCAACGGATTGATAATTACAAATTTTCAAATCCGGGTACTTTGTTAGTAACTATTCGACAATACTATCATGGTGGTACAAGCGAGTGCCGAAACACAACCCTTCAAAAAATGTTTTTAATGATTGGTAGTGCCGAGAAAGCAGGTAGCGGTGTCAACAAAATTATGTCAGGCTGGGATTATGCACATTGGCGACCACCATATCTAACTATTGAATCACAACCAGATAGATTAATTCTAGAACTTCCAAAGTTCAGTATTTTGCCGGATGAAACACTTCAATCTCTTCGTGTTCTTTTTGGAAACAATGTGGATACATTAGGTAAAGATGAACTCACCATATTAGCTATTTGTCATATTGAAGGTGAAATAACAAACAATCGACTTCAATACATGATTGACAAACATAGAACTGATATTACAAAAATTCTTCAGGAATTATGTAAAGATGGGTACTTGCTTTCTGAGAATAAAAGTAGATGGACAACTTATCATTTGAATACCGATTTCTTAGTTTCTAAAGATGAACAAGTTGCTCCTAACCTTGGTACTTCTGATACAAACCTTGATACTTCAAACCTTGTTACTTCGGATACAAACCTTGATACTTCAAACCTTGTTACTTCGGGTGCAAACCTTGTTAGTTCTAACCTTGATACTTCTATACCTGTAACTGCTGAAAATATTCCTAAGAAATTATCGAAAGAAAAACTTTATTCAATTATTAGGTTGATTTGTGAAAGTAATTTTTATTCAGCAGAAGATATTGCTACAAAAGTTGATCGTAGTGTTGATTATTTAAAAAATGATATTATTCCAACAATGATTGAAAAGGGTTTACTTGTTAGATTACACCCCGAAACAATTAATCACCCAAACCAGAAATTCAAGACAAACAATGAAAATTAAGTTTGATAGTTCACAAGAGTTTCAATTACAAGCAGTCAGCAGCTTTGTTGATTTATTTGATGGGCAAAAGTTACATAAGGGTGATTATTCCATTGAAATAAACGACAACATTACCGAAGGGCAAGGAAGTCTTTTTCAATCCGAGTTAGGTATTGGCAATAATCTTGTGGTCAGTACTGAATCAATGCTGAAAAATCTACATGATATTCAGGAGCGTAATGACATTGACCCCATTTCCAAAGCTGAATTTGAGAAAAATGGCTTAAACTTTTCGGTCGAAATGGAAACAGGTACAGGTAAAACTTACGTTTACCTTCGTACTATATTTGAATTAAGTCAGAAATATGGTTTCAAAAAATTCATTATCGTTGTGCCAAGTGTGGCTATCCGTGAGGGTGCATTAAAAAACATTGAAATCACAGCCGAACACTTCCGGGCATTGTACAACAACATAGAATTTGAACACTTTGTCTATGATAGCAAAAAAGCAAACCGACTTCGTCAGTTTGCTACCAGCAACCAATTGCAAATAATGATTATCAATATTGATGCCTTCAACAAAGGCACCAATATCTTTAATCAGGAACGCAACCAGCTCAACGGCTTTAGTCCTCGTGAGTTTATCAATGCTGTTCGTCCGTTTGTAATAATTGATGAACCTCAAAAGGTGGATAACACACCGAAAGCACAGGAAGCAATCAAATCACTTAACCCGATTTGTATTTTCCGTTTTTCTGCTACGCATAAAAATCTATACAACCTTATCTATAAATTAGACCCTATCAAGGCTTACGAACAACGATTGGTAAAACAAATCGTTGTTGCTTCCGTAACGGGTGCTAACGCTCAGAACGATGCTTTTATCAAGCTATTACAAGTTGATAATTCAAACGGAATCAAAGCACAAATCCGCATACAGGTACAAGGCAAAGGAGATGTAAAAGAAAAGGATTTTTGGGTAAAACAAAATGCCGATTTATTTACATTATCGAATGAAAGATCTGTCTATCAAAACGGCTTTGAGGTATTGGATATTAATTGCGAACCAGGCGATGAGTTTATTGATTTTACTTCCGGCAGATTATATTTAGGTCAGGAACGTGGAGGAATTACCGAAGATTTGATTGATGTTCAAATAAAGAACACAATCAAAAAACACTTGGATAAAGAATTACAGTTGAAAGGTCGTGGAATCAAGGTTTTAAGTCTTTTCTTTGTTGATAAAGTTTCCAATTACCGTATCTACGATACCGATGGCAAACCCGCCAAAGGTAAATTTGCAGAGGAGTTTGAAAGACATTATGCTGAATTAATCCAACTTCCTCAATACAAAGAGTTAGATATTTTTCCGGTCGAAAAAATACACGATGGATATTTCTCAGCCGATAAAAAAGGAGTGTACAAAGATACAAACGGTAGCACCCAAGCCGATGAAGATACTTACGCAAAAATTATGCGTAACAAAGAGCAGCTTCTTTCAATGGACGAGCCTTTGAAATATATCTTTTCTCACTCTGCATTGCGTGAAGGTTGGGATAATCCGAACGTATTCCAAATTTGTGTATTGCGTGAAGTTGGTAGCGCAAACGAAAGAAGGCAAACGCTCGGACGTGGCTTACGCTTGCCGGTCAATAGCATTGGTGAACGGGTGAAAGATGATAACATTAATAAGCTGACAGTAATTGCCCGGGAGAGTTATGCCGATTTCGCAAGTGGCTTACAAAAGGAGTACGAAGATGAATGTGGGGTTACTTTTGGTAAAGTTCCGCAAATTGCATTTGCAAAACTTTCTGTAACAGTTGGAGAAGAAGAAAAACCATTGGGCAGGGTTGCCAGTGCCAACTTATGGGCTGAGATTCAATCCAAAGGTTTTGTAGATAAAAATGGAAAAATTCAACCAACATTCAATCCTTCTGAAGAAGGTTTCTCATTAGGTTTATCAGAAGAATTTGCACACAAAGAATTGGATATTATCAACGTGTTGCAATCTTATCAATTAGAACGTCATATCAAAAAAGACGAAGAACCCAAAAGGCTTAAAATCAACAAACAAATTTTCCTCGACCCTGAATTTGAAATTCTTTGGAATAAAATCAAACAACGTACTACCTATCGAGTCGATTATTCTACCGATGATTTAATTGCTAACGCAGTCAAATCAATTTCAGAAATAGAGAAAATTGAACCGGTAAAGGTTTCATATCGTGAAGATGTTATAGGCGTTGAAAAGAAAGGGATTACAACCACCAATACAAAAGCAAATGAAATCAAATTAGAATACACAGGCATTCTGCCTGATATTCTTGCATACTTGCAAAAAGAAACTGAACTAACAAGAAATACCTTGGTCAAGATTCTTTCAGCCAGCAACCGCCTGAAAGAATTTGCCGTAAACCCTCAAAAGTTTATGGATGCTGTGGCTTCAATCCTCAATCGCGAATTGCACCGCTTAATGATTGACGGTATCAAATACGAAAAGCTCACAACAGGTCAAACAGAATGGAGTATGCAACTATTCAAAGACGAAGAGCTAAGAGAGTATTTTGAACAATCATTAAAAGTGAATAATTCCGTTTTTGACAGCGTTATTTACGATAGTGAAGTAGAACGAAGATTTGCCATTGAATTAGACAAGCGAGAAGATATAAAGCTATTTGTAAAATTACCTTCATTCTTCAAAATAGAAACGCCCATTGGCACATACAACCCAGACTGGGCAATAGTAAAACACGATGACAACACTATATATCTAGTCCGTGAAACTAAAGGCACAAAAGACTTTGAAAAACTTCGCAATTCCGAAGCCGACAAAATCAAATGCGGCCGCAAACACTTTGAAGCCATTGGAGCAGACTTTGATGTTGTTACTTCGGCAATAGAAATTTAGTATTTGAAGCGTTATATTATAAATTCTAAAGGCAATAAATGGATTCAATAAACTACAAAGAAGAAGAACTTGAAAAGATTCAAAATCTTTTTGATGGCAGTTTAATTCTAATCGTGAGTGCAACAGATATTGAAACGAATTCAATTCATAGCAAGATAACTCCACTAGACGGTTTTGACAGCATAATTAAGCATTTTGATGGTAATCTGACATATTATTTTGGCGTGTTTGGTTGTTATAAAATAGCTCATGTTCAGTGCGCTATGGGCTCAATATCAAGAGATAGCTCAATTATGACAGTTTCTACTGCATTACAAAAACTACATTCAAAAGTAGTTATTATGATAGGAATTGCTTTTGGTGTAGATGAGGTAAAACAGAAAATTGGAGATGTACTAATAGCAGAATCGGTAATTCCATATGATACAAAACGAGTTGGTAAAAAAGACATAATTCACAGAGGAATGGAAGCCCAATCGAGTCAATTACTTGTTAATCGTTTCAAAAATATAAGAACTTGGGAACACATTATAAATGGAGGTTCAAAAGCAAAAACAATCTTTACTAGATTATTATCTGGTGAAGAACTTGTGGACAATGTCAAACGCAGGGTCGAATTAACGAAATCATTTCCTGATTCAAAAGGAGGTGAAATGGAAGGAGCTGGCGTTTATTCTGCTTGTGGCAATAAGATTGATTGGATATTAGTAAAAGGTATTTGTGACTTTGCAAATGGGGATAAAGGTGAAAACAAAAAAAACAACCAACAAATTGCTATTGAATCTGCTTTAAGTCTTTGTTTAGAGTTATTTAATTCTACCCATGCCTTTGAAGAAATAAATATCTTACCTGTAGAAAGTCAATCAAATACTTCAATTATCGAAAACCCCAATATAAATAATGTATTATTCGATTATTATGATGGCTCTAAAGAAAAATATTATGTCTTAAGAGATTTTGACAGTTTATTTAATGAGAAATTTAAGCAATATGGTATTTGGCTGTATGGTCCTTCGGGTTGCGGAAAATCAAATTTGATAGTTAGAAACCTTATCAATACAAAAAAAGATTATATTCAAATAAATTTATCCCCTTGTATTGGGCAGGATATTGATTCTTTCTTTTACGAGATTCTATATGAAATTTCGTCAAAACTTGAAGGTGTCTATTCCCTCGTTCAGCCTAAAAATTTCAGTGAATGCAGTCGAATATTAATAGATTTGTTAAACAGGTTTTATCCAAATAAAGAATTGATTATTTTTATAGAAGAGATTCCTATCAATTCTGGTAAAGCTCAAAAAGAATTTGCCGAGAAGTTATTTTCTTTAATAATTTCTAAATCATTGGTAGGTAATCTTAGTAAAATAAAATTAGTATTATCCTCTATTAATGATCCATCAGTTAACATATCAATGGTTCAACACAAAATTCACCAGCATATAAGTTTTATTGGTCTTAAATATTGGGAAACAGGTGAAATTGATCAATTAATCAGTTTGATTGAAATCGAATTTGACATTAAATTGAATAATTCAATAAAAACAGAGTTGATTGCTGTTAGTAAAGGATCTCCTCGTTTTGTAAAAAAGTTTTTCCGTAGCATTTATACAGTTTGTAAAACGGATGATACTACTTTGAGATTTTTATTAAAAGAAACTGAACGTGAATTAAATCAAATACAGAATGACTAAAATACTGAAACCATATACAATTATACCTTCTGAATTGTATGTTCAACGTGATGCGGACAAACAAATAAAAAATATCATTGAAGATATGGGAAGACCAGGTTATGTCTTGGTCTCAAGACAGATGGGTAAAACCAATCTTTTACTTAATGCAAAAAGGAAATTAGAATCTTCATTAGATGCTTTTGTGTATATAGATTTATCTAATGAGTTTGTTGATATTCGGGATTGTTTTGAAAACATTATTGATGTCGCACTGGACTCTTATCCGGAAAAATTTGATTCAATAGTTCAAACAATCAAAAATAGAAGAAAAGAATTAGTAGATACTCCTCCACATAAACAACATACAAACGAACTTCGTATTCTATTACAAGCTTTAAATGGTGGCAAATTGATTATTATTCTTGATGAAATTGATGCACTAACTAAAACGAATTATTCTGACCAACTTTTTTCTCAAATAAGAAGTAGTTATTTTGCTTCAAGGGTAAATTATACTGAATTTTATAATCTAACATATTTATTATCTGGTGTTGTAGAGCCAAGAGATATTATCAAAGACCCAAAAGTCTCTCCTTTTAATATCGGTCAGAAGATTTATTTGAATGATTTTTCAAGACCCGAATTTGAACAATTCATTTTAATATCAAAATTGTCTTTGAGTGACGAAATTAAAGATAGAATTTTTTATTGGACTAATGGTAATCCACGTATAACATGGGATGTCTGCTCTGAGGTAGAAGATATACTTAAACATACAGACTTGACAATTGATGTCATAGACAAAATTATCAACAACTTGTATCTAACTACATTTGACAAACCACCAGTTGATAATATTCGGGAATTGGTAAAGAAAGACAAAGAAATAAGAAATTCTATTATAGAAATTATTTATAAAAAAGGAAATGAAATATCAGATAGAATTAAAAGTAAGCTTTATTTATCTGGTATTATTAATTACGATGACAATGATGTAATAGTTAAAAATAGAATTATTAAGCAAAGCTTAAATTTGGAATGGATTAAGTCGATTGAAGAAGATGAAAAAGGATTAGTCAACGTTGCAATTGAGTTTTTCGAAAAGGGTAATTTTATTGAATCCTTAAATGTATTCGAAAGATATTTGACTGATAATGAATTTATTTTTGAAGACAAATCAATCTGTTTCTATTATATGGCTTATGCAGCATATAGAAATTCTGATTTTGAAAAGTCTCTGAAATACCTTACTCAAACTTCATTTGACATTGAGGAAGAACGAAAATGGTATTTCCGCAGTGTAAATTTAAAAGGTTTAGATTATTATTATCTTGATAGAACTGAAGAAAGTTTAGTTTGTTTTAAACAGATTATAGAAAAAAGTAACAAAGATGATTTATATGTAAGAGCCTTGCTTAATTTTGGCAGTTTATGTCTTAAATCAGAAAAGGAAAACTATAAAGCAGATGCAACAATTATTTTTAATGAAATTATTAATGAAACTGGTTTTGAACGAGAAAAATTAAAGAAAGAGGTTATTGATGAATTAAAGTCAATTGCACATTATAATCTGGGACTGTTACAAAGTCTTGATGCAAATATAGTTGATGCTATTTCGAATTTCAATACAGCTATTTTATTGGCTAAAAATAATACTAAGCCTGCAATTTATATTTCGCTACTTGAAATTATAACAAATGAAAGTGAAAGAAAAGTTTTGTATGATCAACTTATTAATCTAATTGTTGATGATAAAATAACTCCAATAGAAAATGATCCAGAAAAACCAATTGCTTTTAGTTTTGATGAATTCAAAAATATCACAATAGAAGTATTTATAAATTACCGTGAAAGCTTATTTCACAAATTAACACCCTCACTTTCTGTATTGGGGGATAAATCGCTTGGTGAACATATTTATGAGTTGGCAGTCTACTCAATAAATATCAATAATGATTGGAACTCAGCATTGAAAATTTTTGAGGATATTTATACCAATTTTGATACTGAAAGTTATGGTCTAAATAATACTGTCAAATACAATACGCTTAAATTCACAGCATATCTTACTGATGTTGATAAAACTCATTTGAAGCATATTGAATATATATCTCATTTTAGTGAAGAAAGGTTAGTTGCAATTGATTATTTTGATATGGAAATTTTTGCAAATCTAATTTATAATTTGATTTCAAAAAAGAAATATCAAGATGCACTAAAATTTATAAATCTAATAAAATCATTTAAAGATGAAGTTCCAGAAAGTATATTGATTAACTATTTACTAATATACAACTTTGAGCTCAATATCTATACCTATTTAAACGACAGAAGGAAGTCAATAAATTTAGCCGAAGAAATTATCAGTTTTGCTTCAGACGAAAAAATAAAAGCTCAAAACAGTAATTTATTGGGAGATACTGGTTTGGATATAATAAAACAGAATGCAGAGCACATATTACACCCTGTTTCTAAGAAAATAGAACCTATTAAAGTCGGTAGAACCTATGGTAGAAATGAACTCGTAAAAGTCAGATATAAGGATGGTACTATAATTGAAACAAAATTTAAAAAAGTAGAAGAAGATTTGAAAAGGGAAAAATGCTTTATTCTAAATTAATATGCTTTAGAAAATAAAAGGGGCATTAAGCCCCTTTTAAATTATCATATAACTTTCATTATTTTTTTGTCACACCCTTGAAAGGTTTTCCGTCGCTTTTGTTGTCCATAAATCTTCCTGTTTCTGTATTGATTTTCACATACAAACCAGTTTTTGGATTTTGAACTTGAACACGGTCTCTTACTGCTCCATTGCGATGTCCGTCACCGACTTTACCATTTGTTGCCATTTTGATTACAATGTTAAGTCTTCAATATTAGCAATTGGTGCGTCTCGTTTCACTGCGCTTATTCCATTATCACGTCCTTGTGTACTGACATAAGTCTCACTTGTTCCAAGTACTTGATAATTATTTGCAATTTGGTTGAAAAATAGCTGCCCATTACTTGCTGTTTTTCTGACGAAATTGCTGTCATAGACGTTAATTTTACTACTTGCAATACCTCCTTTACAACTATCTTTAGTTGTATAAGTCTCACTTGTTATTAGCACTTGGCCATTTGAAGCATTTAACACCCAATAGTACTGACTATTAGTTGCCCTTCTGATTATATATTTTGGATTTAATACCATTTTTTTTATTTTAAACATTTAATACCACCAATATCGGCAGGTGGCTTGTATAAAACCGGGTAAATTTAGCCAAAACTTGTATAAACATTTTGTTTTTTCAAACATTACATGTACATTTGCAAGCAAAAGGATAACAGGCATGGGGTTGATAAGCCCTTGCAATATAGTAGCCGTCCAAAGCAATATAATTTATTATCCTCAAGAACCGATTAATGTTACCAGCATTTATCGGTTTTTATTTTTTTGTATTATTTATCTTCTACCTCCTTTTTTTTCTTTTTGATTTCTCTTCTGATTAGTTTTATCATTGACATTCCGTCAACCTCTATTTTAGTTATATCATATAAGATTTTTGTTTCCTTGTAATTTACACCAATGCTATCAAACAGCCCTTTTGTGTTCACATAATAATATTGTCCAGCTTTTGATATTTTAAAACACTCCTCTGTATTTTGAGTTGTCAACAACGCATATAAATTCAAATCTTTTTCGTCCTCTTCGTTTTGAGCAAACTTTATATACATATCCTCTTTGATTTGCAAATAACTTATTGCTTCATTTGAAAATCCCAACTTTCCGGTTTGATGTATAGTGGCTTTTGCCTTACTTGCAATATCATTTGCAACAAAAAATTTCAGTTTCATGATTTCAAATTATTTTTTTTCTATACTATTATTCATGGTTTGTTTTGCAAATATATAAAAAATATCTATACAAACAAATATATTCCAATTACTTTTCAAATAAAATTACTTTCAATCTAATTTGATATAAATTTAAAGCACAAAACAAAACACATTCATGTGACTTGTTTGTACATTCCTTGTATTCTCCCTTGTATTTTTTCTTGCAGTTTTTAAAGCAAGTATTTGTATTTATTTCAAATAAGTTACAATAAAATAAAGAATAACTAATTCGTATTCATGCATATACATTTATATTTTATAATTGAATAATTTGAAACGGTCAGGCAAGCCTGAAAGCAAATTATGGGCAGCTCCGCAGGGCAATCCCCAGCCGCCAAAAATCCCCGCCCCTCGTACCTCTGGGCTTGCACGGTCATTCTGTCGGTTTCCGCACAATCCACCCTTTTGTTTTTTTTCTGTCTCACTTTTCACTACCCACCTCTGTTGAGGGTATATCTTTGATAGCATATACGCAAATAGCTTTTAATATACGGATTAGTCTACTGTTTTTCTCTGTTTTATAAGTGTTACTGAAGGAGAAAAATTATTGACCCATTTATGTTCCTTTGTTATAGCAATACAATTAAAACAATTATATTTGTAGCAGTAAAAAGATAAAATTTTATTCGAGTACTATTTATCAATAAGTGTGATAAAACATCTTTTATTAAATTTGAATTAGGTAAGTTCGCAACAAGCAATATGATCTAAACTCAATAAGAGAATACAAAATAAAATCCGTAAATTTTCAAATAAAACCATAAATATGACTACATTATCTATTATAGACCCTCAAAGAAACGAAGTTTTTTTTGATTCAAAATCTATTGGTTTAGCAATCGTAAATTCTGAGTTAAGTTCTAATGTGCATGACCTATTGAAGAGGACTTTAAAAAATCCAATTGTTATATTAGAACAAGCAAGTGGAAAAAGGAGTTATGTGTTTCTAACTAAAGATTTAGATATACATACAGTTAACGTAGTATTTAAAGACAGCATTTGGTATGCTGAAGATTTAAATGTTGAAATGAGAAGAGAAGACTTAGTTGAATTGAACAATATAAGCAAGGTTATTTATAAAAAACTTGGATAACTAGTTTATTCCGAAAATCATTCTACAAACATGATTGTCCAATACGCTTCCGATTTACATTTAGAGTTTATAGAAAATAGGGCTTATTTAAAAGACAACCCGCTACAAGTTGTTGGCGATGTTTTACTGCTTGCGGGTGATATAGTCCCATTTAAGTTGTTGAATGAGCACAAAGACTTCTTTAGCTTTCTTTCCGACAGTTTTGCAGCTATCTATTGGGTGCCAGGTAATCACGAGTATTATCACTTCAATATTGCAACAAAATGTGGTGTTGTGAATGAGAGCATACGAAGCAATATATTTCTAGTGAATAATACTTCGGTAATACACGACGATGTAAAGTTTATTTTCTCAACACTTTGGAGCAAAATTAGTCCGGCCATGGAATATCAAATTCAAAGTGCAATGAATGATTTTCATGTCATAAAACACCGTGGATATCCACTTTCAATAGCGCAGTATAACCAATTACATGCAGATAGTTTAGCATTTCTTAGAAGCGAATTGGCTTTGGAAACGTCTACAAATAATGTAGTAGTTACTCACCATGTACCGACTTATAAAAACTACCCTGAAAAATATAGAGACAGTATTATAAACGAAGCATTTGCAGTAGAATTATTCGATTTGATAGAATCAGGTGCCCCTGATTATTGGATTTACGGTCATACTCATGGTAATACGTCTGATTTTTCGATTGGAAAAACGCGATTGCTGACTAATCAATTGGGTTATGTAAAGTACGGGGAGC
>Ga0302215_10001715_pt1 | contig 15453 bp, 9 predicted proteins | sample II_Fen_N3_1_FD_194580 | JGI IMG/M metagenome (GOLD analysis project Ga0302215, IMG submission 194580) | Peat permafrost microbial communities from Stordalen Mire near Abisko, Sweden - II_Fen_N3_1 | ecosystem: Environmental > Terrestrial > Soil > Wetlands > Permafrost | place: Sweden: Abisko...
ACGACTTCTTTGCCAGATAAAAAATAAAACCCCTTTAACTTCATTATGAAATTAAAGGGGTTTTTGTTTTGTGATAATTAGCTATGTTTTGCTAACCAATTGCTTGCTCTTATTAACCAATTTTTTCTTTTAAGGGGTCTTGGGATGAATAGAATATCTTCACGTCTTCCGAAAGTTCCTTCACAACCAGGGTCACCGCTTACATTAAGATCAAATGGTTTAGCTTCAACAGACAATACGTAATTTAAGGCATGATCGGCATCGCTAGATACATATCGCACTGAGACTGCAAAAAGATTTTCTTTATTTGCTTCCATGGTTTGATCTTTTTTAATTAAAAATAAACCTTCACCATTTTCGTTAATAATGTTTTCGTTTTGCATTACAGTAAAAGCAATTTGTTCCTGTGTAAAGCATAAATCGTCAAGGCGACATCCGAATGAATTAAAGATGTTAGACAAGCTAGTCTTTTTTCTTAATCTGTAGGTCAGAACTTCTACCGGGTTTGTTTTTTTACCAACAGACATTAGTCCGTAATGTCCGAAAGATCTTTGTCCACCAGGAAAGATTGAATCCAAACCTTTTAGGAGTATTGTTCCTCTAAGATCTCTAATCAAAATTCTTTTGAGCCGTGGCTCAAGGTAAGCGAATTCAGTAGAAAGAATAATGTTTTTACTCATTTTTCGAGCCGTGTTCCACGAAGGTTCTTGACGAAGGAATTTTTTAAATTCAGTTAGCCACTTTTCTCCATTAGCACCACGGAGATTTTGAAAAAATTGTTTAAACGGTCCATCTAACACTTCAAGTGCAGGGAGCGCTTCTTTGAGCATGTTTTTTTTCATGGTCAATTTTGTTTTTTTTGTTAAAGAATTTTTCTACACTACCCAGTAGATTAGGAATACTTATAATTTAAGTACCTAAAGATTATACAATAAATATGATAACTTGTCAATGGTGTAAGTTTAATATTATTATAAGAATATAACAAAAAACCGGCATTAACCGGTTTTTTTATTTTTGTTTAACTTAACTATTAAGCAGCAATAGCTTCGTTAGAATTATTGATACTAGCGTTATTTTCTTTAGCAGCCTGTTCTTTATTAAAATTCTTATAATTCCATAGTAATCCGCTAAATACAGTAGCGAAAGCAGTAACAGAGGAAGCGATCATTGATGTTACTTTTTCAGTAGACATAATAGCTGAATTAGCTAAATCTAAATTACCATGAGGGTCTTGTGCTAAAGCAAGTGCAAAAGCTCCGATTCCAACAGCTGCAATAGCAAGTTCTGGGGCATGATCTTTTAATGTTTCGGAAATTTTCTGTAGAAGACTTAGTTTTTCACCTAGAGCGACTCTTTCTTCTGGATTTTCAATTTCATCTTTTAAGTCACTTTCTTTTAAACTAGCGATTTCTTTTACTTCGTTTTCGTATTCTTTTAAAGCCTCAACTCTTTCTGGGCTAATTTCTTCTTCTGGTGAAGCTTCGATTTCAGTAGTGTTTTTAATTTCTTCAATAGGATTATTGTTTGCAGTCTCTGCTTTTTTAAAAAAGTTAAAATTCATACTTTTAAAATTTAATTTTATTATTTAGTAATATCTTTTCTGATGCCACTAAGTAGTTCGGTTAAACTTTTAGTGAATTCAGTTACTTCTTCTTCGCTTGCTGTTTGATTTTTAATCTTTTCAGCAATCTCTAACATCTTTTCATTTTCCATATTTTTTAAATTTATGTTTAAATTACATATTATTTTTTTATTATAGACTATTGCGATTAAATCATCAATTTATTACTTTCTAAATATACCATAAATATATTAAAATGTCAATAGAAATTTCAGCCGGGTTTAATCAAAATTTTTACAAATCCCAAAACCCTGTTATAATAAGTTCTATAAATATATGATTTCACTTATAAAAAAGTTAATCCCTCGTAATTTATTTAAAAAGATTCAGCCAGCCTATCATTATATAATGGCTGCCTTAGCTGCTGCTTGGTATCGCTATCCAAGTCGTAATTTAATAGTTATTGGCGTGACTGGAACCACGGGAAAAACATCCTCGGTTTATTTTATCGCTAAAGTATTAGAATCAGCTGGTTATAATGTCGGTTATACTTCAACTGCCATGTTTGATGATGGTAAGCGTGAGTGGCTAAATGACAAGAAAATGACTATGCCTGGTCGTTTTTTTGTTCAGAAAATTTTACGTCGCATGGTTAATAATCGTTGCCAGTATGCTATTGTGGAAACCACTTCCGAAGGTATTGTTCAATTTCGTCATAAGTTTATTAATTATGATTTATTGGTTTTTACCGGTTTATATCCAGAACACTTAGAAAGCCATGGTGGTTTTGAAAAATATAAAGAAGCTAAGGGCCGTTTATTTGCTCATTTGAAGGATTGCAAACCAAAATATATTAATGATCAAAAGGCTATTTGTCATCCACAAACTGCTCTTAAGAAATTAGATTATACCAAATTAAAGAAAACGGTTATTATTAATGGCGATGATGAAAATTCTCCATATTTCTTAAGTTTTTGGAGTGAAGAGCAGCTTATTTACACCACTAATCAAGAATTTGATACTAGTGTCTTCATGGAAAATGGTGGCGAAGATAAAATTTTAAAGGATAGCCAAATTTATAACTTCGGTAATATTGTCGCTTCTGCTGAAGGAACATCTTTTGATTTCAAGGACCAAGTCATTAATTTACAATTATTAGGTGATTTTAATGCAGTTAATGCTATGAATGCTGCCTTGGTGGGTCTAAGCCAGGGATTATCCTTAGAACAAGTTAAGACTGGTTTAGAAAGCGTTACTTGTTTATCTGGTAAATTAGAACGCATTGATTTAGGCCAAGATTTTAAGATTATTGTTGATTATTCCTTTGAACCTCGAGCCATGAAGAAAATGTATGAAACAGTTAAGATTATTCCACACAATAAGATTATTCATTTACTCGGTTCCTGTGGCGGTGGGCGTGATCATGACAGGCGTCCAATTTTAGGAGAATTGGCTGGGGAAAACGCTGATTATGTAATTATTACCAATGAAGATCCTTATGATGAGGACCCTCAACTTATTATTGATCAAGTTGCTGCTGGATCTGAATTAGCCGGCAAGAAATTAAACGCTGATTTGTTTGAAATTAGCGATCGTCGAGATGCTATTAATAAAGCACTAAGCTTAGCTGAAACAGGTGATTTAGTGTTAATTACTGGTAAGGGGGCTGAACAGTATATTTGTTTGGCTAATGGTAAAAAAATTCCTTGGGATGATAGACGAATTGTGAGAGAGGAATTATCTAAAATAAAACAAAATTCATCGGAAATATAAGTAGTGCACAGCTATGTGGATAAACTGTGCGTAGTCTTGCGTTGACAAAGGCAGTTATTCGTAATATAATATAAATTACAATTTAAATTACTAGATAAAACTAGATACAAACGGCAGACAAGGTGTAAAAACAAAAAATACCAAATCCGTTTTTTTTGTTGTTTATGCTGAAAAAATGGTTAATTCAATAACTTTTTTGTAACAGTGATCTATTCCTTCGCAAGTTAATTGAATAACGAGACTCAAGCTTAAGCCCTATAAGAGGGTTTAGGATTTTTTTGTTAAATAAAATTTATTTGGAAATATTATGCCTAAGACACAAACAGTGGATAAAAAAATTGTTGCGCGTAAATTTTTTAACGATCACAAAGAGGTCATGCCAATGCCAGAACTTATTGAGATCCAAAAGGATTCTTATAAGTGGTTTTTAGATGAAGGGCTTGCTGAATTATTTGACGAAATAAATCCAATCACCGACTTTATCGGTCGTGATTTAGAATTATATTTCGAGGATTATTATTTAGATGAACCTAAATTTACCGAAACTGAAAGTCGTGATAAAAATATTACTTACGAAGCTCCACTTCGTGTTAAGACTCGTTTAGTAAATAAGAAGACTAATCAATCTGTTAATCAAGAAGTTTATCTTGGTGATTTCCCAGTGATGACTGATAAGGGTACTTTTATCGTTAACGGTATTGAACGTGTAGTTGTTTCTCAGCTTATCCGTTCCGCTGGTGTAATGTTTACTGCGGAATTTACTAAAGGAAAAAAATGCTATGGTGCTAAGATTATTCCTAATCGCGGTGCATGGCTAGAAATTGAAACTGATTCTAACAAAGTTATTTGGGTTAGAATTGATCGTAAAAGAAAAGTAGCAATCACTTCATTGTTGCGTGCTTTTGGTTATGAGAATGATGAAGAAATTATTAAATTATTTAAGGATATTGATTTAGTTAAGAATGAAGACGAAAAGACTTTCATCGAAGCTACTATCGAAAAAGATACTGCTAAGACTGAAGCCGAGGGTTTGCAAGAAGTTTATCGTCGTATTCGTCCAGGTGATTTAGCTTCCGTAGAAAATGCTCGTCAGTTAATTCATTCTATGTTCTTCCGTTTTGACCGTTATGATTTTGGTCGCGTTGGACGTTATAAATTAAATCGTCGTTTTAGCTTAGACTTAGCTAACAAAAAAGAAAATAGAGTACTTCGCAAAGAAGATTTAGTTTTAATCATTCGTGAAGTCATTCGTTTAAATATTACTAAAGAACCAGAAGATGATATTGACCACTTAGGTAATCGTCGTGTTCGTGCGATTGGTGGTTTAATCCAAACTCGTTTCCGTGTGGGTCTTGCTCGTATGGAACGTATTATTAAAGATAGAATGTCTACTACTGACATCACTACTTTAACTTCCACAAAATTAATTAATGCTCGTCCAGTTATTGGTGTGATTAAGGAATTCTTCATGTCTTCTCAGTTATCCCAATTCATGGATCAAACTAATCCTTTAGCTGAACTTGAACACAAACGTCGTTTATCAGCGATGGGTCCTGGAGGTTTAACTCGTGAACGTGCTGGTTTCGATGTTCGTGATGTGCACTCTACTCACTATGGACGTATTTGTCCGATTGCGACTCCTGAAGGTCCAAATATTGGTTTAGTTGGTCATTTATCAACTTACGCTAAATTAAATAGCTACGGTTTCTTAGAAACTCCATATCGTAAAGTAGTTCACACTAAAACCGGAAGCCAAGTGACTTCAGAAATTGTTTACATGGATGCTTTTGAAGAAGAAAAATATACTACTGCCGATTCAACCATTCCTATGGATGAAGCTGGTAAGATTTTAGTACACAAATTTGAAGTTCGAAAACACGGACAACCTAGCGTTGAAACTACTGACAAAATTGATTTTGTTGGTGTAGCCGCTAACCAAATTATTTCAGTTGCTACATCCTTGATTCCTTTCATGGAACACAATGATGGTCAGAGATCATTAATGGGTACAAACATGCAACGTCAGGCTGTGCCTTTAATTACTGCTGAAGCTCCAATCGTTGGTACTGGCATGGAAGCTCGTGCTGCTCGTGATTCTGGTCACGTGGTTATTTCCGCTGAGGATGGTTTAGTTACTCGGGCCGATGGTTTAGAAATTGATGTTGAAAATAAGAAGGGACAAGTAGCAAAATATATTTTAAATAAATTTATTCGTTCTAACTCTTCTACTTGTATTAACCAACATCCAATTGTAAATGTTGGTGACAAAGTTGTTGCCGGTCAGATTATGTCTGATGGACCTTCGATTGATAATGGTGAATTATCTTTAGGTCGTAACGTTTTAGTAGCGTTCATGACTTGGGAAGGTTACAATTATGAAGATGCGGTTATTATTTCGGAACGTTTAGTTCGTGAAGATGTTTTCTCCTCAATCAGCATTGAAAATTATACTATCGATGTTCGCGACACTAAGCTTGGTCCTGAAGTTATTACTAATGACATCCCAAATATTAGTGAGGAAAAATTAAAGAATTTAGATGAAGACGGTATTATCCGTATTGGCGCTGAAGTATCAAGTGGTGACATTTTAGTTGGTAAAATTACTCCTAAAGGTGAAACTACACTATCTGCTGAAGAAAAGTTATTACGTGCTATCTTTGGTGAAAAAGCTAAAGATGTTCGCGATTCCTCTTTATACTTAGAACACGGAGAACACGGAAAAGTAGTTGATGTTAAGATTTTCTCTCGCGAAGAAGGTGATAAATTATCCGCTGGCGTTCTAAAATCAATTCAAATTTCAGTTGCTAACTTACGTAAGATTCAAGTTGGTGATAAGGTTTCTGGTCGTCATGGTAATAAAGGTGTTATTTCTAAGGTAGTTCCTGATGAAGATATGCCTTACATGGCTGATGGTACTCACGTGGATATTATTTTATCTCCACTTGGTATTATCTCTCGTATGAACCTTGGTCAGTTACTTGAAACACATATGGGTTTTGCAGCTCAAAAATTAGGTTACAAAGTAGCTACCCCAGCCTTAAATGGTATTTCCGAAGAACAGATTAGAGAAGAACTTAAGAAAGCTGGTTTGCCAGAAGATGGAAAAGTTACTTTATATGATGGTAAAACAGGTGTTCCTTATGATCACACTATTACTGTTGGTTATAAATATGTTTTGAAACTTAACCACATGGTTGAAGACAAGATTCACCAACGTTCAATTGGTCCTTACTCTCTTATTACTCAACAACCTTTGGGCGGTAAAGCTCAATTTGGTGGTCAGAGATTTGGTGAGATGGAAGTTTGGGCTCTTGAAGGTTATGGTGCTTCTCATACTTTACAAGAAATGTTAACCATTAAATCGGATGACGTTCCTGGTAGAAGTAAAGCTTATGAAAGTATTATTAAGGGTGAACCAATTGAGAAATTAAACGTTCCAGAATCATTTAACGTTTTGATTCGCGAACTTAAAGGTTTAGGCTTAAATGTTGAATTACTAAGTAAAGGCGGAGTAGCCGCTAACGAAGTTATTTCTTCAGAAGATGAGTTAATCGCTGAAGCTGATGCCTTAGCTCTAGCTAAAGAAAAAGGAGAAGTAGTAGTTGATGATAAATATGAATTAGACGCTCCAGAAATTATCGCTACAACTGAATCTTTAGATAAACCTGAAGAAGAATAAAAATAATTTAAGTTTATATCCAAGTTTAAAAAATTCGAATTAAAATTGTGAATATATGTTAAACCCTATTAAAACCAGTGACTTCGATGCTATCCGCTTAAAGCTCGCTTCTCCTGAAGAAATCTTTGATTGGTCTCACGGAGAAGTTACTAAGCCGGAAACAATTAACTATCGTACTCAGAAACCTGAGAAGGATGGTTTATTCTGTGAAAAGATTTTTGGTCCGACTAAGGATTGGGAATGTGCTTGTGGCAAATATAAAAAAATTCGTTACAAAGGTATTGTTTGTGACAAATGTGGTGTTGAAGTAACTCGTTCCGTTGTTCGTCGTGAACGTATGGGCCACATTAGTTTACAAATCCCTTGTACTCATATTTGGTTTTTAAGAGGTATCTCTTCTAAAATTGGTTTGTTACTTGGTTTAGGTATTCAGTCTTTAGAAAAAGTTATTTATTTTGCTAGTTTTATCGTTACCGCTGTTGATGAAGATTTGAAGGAAGCTACTATTGAACAGATTAAACAAGAATATAAATCCAAGAAGAAGAGTATTGAAAATGATTATGCTCACAGAGCAAAACATAAAGCTGAAAATGAAGCAGCTGGTGCTGATGAAAAAGCTTTAGCTAAGGAGAAGAATGAAAAATTAGAAAGACTTGATGAAGATTTTTCAGCTACTTTAAAGGAACTTAAAGAACTTAAGCCTCTTTTAATTATTTCTGAACACCAATATCAAAATTTAAGTTTAAAGTTTGGTCATATTTTTGAAGCTGGTATCGGTGCGGAAGCAATTCGTGATTTACTTTCCAAAATTGATTTAGAAAAGAGTGTTGTTAAATTGGAAGAAAAATTAAGTACCGCTATTGATTCCAAAAAAGAAAAGATGGTTAAGCGCTTAAAATTAATTAAGAGCTTAGCTAATAATCATATTCGTCCAGAATGGATGATCATGACTGTTTTACCAGTTGTACCACCTGATTTACGTCCAATGGTTGCGCTTGATGGTGGACGTTTCGCAGCTTCTGATTTAAATGATTTATATCGTCGTGTTATTAATCGTAATAATCGTTTGAAACAACTTACTGACTTAAATGCGCCAGAAGTTATTTGTCGTAATGAAAAGAGAATGCTTCAAGAAGCAGTTGATGCTTTAATTGATAACTCTGCTCGTCATTCTAAAACTGTGACCGCATCTACTGGTCAAAAGAGACAGTTAAAATCTTTAGCTGATGCTTTGAAAGGTAAACAAGGTCGTTTCCGTCAAAACTTATTAGGTAAGCGTGTTGATTATTCTGGTCGTTCCGTTATTGTGGTTAACCCACGTTTAAATCTTGATCAATGTGGTTTACCTAAAATTATGGCTCTTGAATTATTCAAGCCATTTATTATTTCCCAATTAATTAAGAGAGAAATTGTTCATAATGTTAGAAGCGCTTCTCGTTATATGGAAGCAGGTCATGACGAAGTTTGGGATATTTTAGAAGAAACAGTTCGTGATGCTTACGTGCTTTTAAACCGTGCTCCTACTTTACATCGTCTTGGTATTCAGGCTTTTAAACCAGTTTTAATTGAAGGTAAAGCGATTCAAATCCATCCTTTAGTTTGTACTGCTTTTAACGCCGACTTTGATGGTGACCAAATGGCTGTCCATGTACCATTAACTACCGAAGCTCGTCGTGAAGCTAAAGAATTAATGTTGTCTTCACACAATTTACTTAAACCAGCAACTGGTGAACCAATTGTGGCCCCTTCTCAGGATATTGTTTGGGGTACTTATTACATGACTTCTTTAGATAAGGATGAAGTTGTTAAGGAAGATAAAGATTTACATCATTTTTATGATGACGATGAAGCACGACTCGCTTATGACAACGGTTTTATTGGTTTGCATGAATTAATTATTGTTAGATTAAATGGCGAAAGAATTAAGACTACCGTTGGTCGTTTAATTTTCAATTCAATTTTACCTGAAAAATTACGTTATATTAATGAAGTGGTTGGTAAAGGTAAAATTAAAGATTTAATTAAAGATTGTTTAAGATTATATTCTGAAGAAGAAACTGTTCACTTTATTGATAACTTAAAGAATAAATCTTTTGCTTTCATTACTAAATCAGGTTTATCTTGGGGTTTTGGTGATTTGCCAGAACTTAAAGAAAAGGATTTATTAATTGAAGAAGCAACTAAGAAAGTTGAAATTATTCAAGAACAATACGAAGAGGGTTTACTAACGGATAGTGAACGTTATGCCAAGGTAATTGAGGAATGGACTAAGACTAAGGATGTTATTGCTGATATTTGTAAGAAAGGATTACTTAACTCTTTGCCAGTGTTTTCCATGATTGACTCCGGTGCTCGTGGTTCTTGGGCACAGCCAGTTCAGATTTTAGGTATGAAAGGTTTAGTTACTTCACCATCCGGTGCTATTATCGAATTGCCTGTTAAAGGAAACTTTAAAGAAGGTTTTGGTGTACTTGAATATTTTATTTCCACTCATGGTGTACGTAAAGGTTTGTCTGATACTGCTCTTCGTACCGCTAATGCTGGTTATTTAACTCGTCGTTTAGTTGATGTTTCTCAAGATGTGATTGTAACCGAAGAAGATTGTGGTGACACAGTTGGTATGGTTATTACTAAGGCTGAAACTGAAAAAACTGGTGACGACTTCTTTAAGAAAATTGCTGGTCGTTTCTTGGCTGGTGATTTGAAAGATGAAAAGGGCAAAGTAATCGCTAAGACTGGTGATTTATTAAGTGAAGAACTCATTAAAGAAGCCAAAACTAAAAATGTTTCTGAAGTTAAGATTAGAACTGTTTTAAGTTGTCATTTACATAAAGGTATCTGTGCTAAATGTTATGGTTATGATTTAGCCTATAACAAACCGGTTAAACTTGGATCTACAGTTGGTATTATTGCCGCTCAATCCATTGGTGAACCTGGTACACAGTTAACCATGAGAACCTTCCATACTGGTGGTGTAGCCGGATCTGATGATATTACTCAAGGTTTACCTCGTGTTGAAGAAATTTTTGAAAGCCGTACTCCTAAGAAGAAAGCTTTAATGTCTGATGTCGCTGGTTCTATTAAATTAGAATATGATCAAAAGATTATTAAAGATCAAGATGGTAAGGAGATTATGGTTAATAATCCACAATCTAAGATTTTAAGCATTTCTTACCAAGGTAAGGATAGTGATAAATATTATTTCTCCGAAAAAGTTAATGAAATAAAATTAGCTACTGGAGCTACTGCCAAGGATAAGAAAAAATTAGAAGTATCAGTTTCAGTTGAAGAGGGACAGAAAGTTAAAACTGGTATGGAATTATTTAAGGTTGGCACTGAAGTGGTTAAAGCTAAAACTGACGGTATTGCTTCTGTTTCCGAAAAATATGTTAGTGTTGCCAAAGATGTTAAGAAAGTTAAAGAGCACCATATTTTAAAGGGTACTATGTTACTAGTTAAAGATGGTGATGAGATTGAAAAGGGTACTCAACTTACTGAAGGTAGTTTAGATTTAAGAGAACTTTATAAACTTAAAGGACGTCTTGAAACTCAGAAGTATATTATTCGTGAAATTCAGTATGTTTACTCTTCTCAAGGTCAACCTTTAAATGACAAGCACGTGGAAATTATTGCTCGTCAAATGTTCTCCAGATATTTAGTTAAAGATTCTGGTGATACTAGCTTGTTGTCTGGTGAAACTATTGAAGAAGAGGTCTTCTTCCAGGCTAATAAAGATTCTAAAGATTTGGCTAAAGCTGATAGATTACTAATGGGTATTACTAAAGCCTCTCTTACTACTGATTCTTTCTTATCAGCAGCTTCCTTCCAAGAAACCCCTCGTGTGTTAATTGAAGCAGCGGTTAACGGTAAGATTGATTATCTTGAAGGTCTTAAAGAAAACGTTATTATTGGTTGTCTTATCCCAGCTGGAACTGGTTATAAAGGTAAAAAAGCTAGAGAAATTTACATCAAATAATTAGATTTTTCGCTTCTTAAAACCGGCCCGAAAGGGTCGGTTTTTGTTTGTAATTTACTATTAAATGCCTTACAATAACAGTATGAAAGTTAAGCGTCTCCGCCTAATATTTTTAATTTTTTGGCTTATTTTAGCTGGACTTATTGTCTGGTTTAAAGTTGTACCTAATGGTCAGGTGACTTATTCAATGGCTTATCCTAATAAAATTAATCTTTTTGGTGGTAAAGGCTTTATTGGTAATTTAACGCCAGCTGATCGGGTGGAAATTAAAGCTGGTGAATTGGCAAAAATAAGTGGCGATCCGGTTTATTTTTCAGTTTTTACACCGCGAACTTTTTCGGAGGCTAAAGTAACTATTACTTATCGTGATAATTTAGCAAGTAATACACCACTAATTGAAAGCGGCGTTTTAGTTGATAATATTGTTTGGCGTTATCAATTAGCTTCGCTTGAAAATAAATTATTAGATAATAGTTTTTCTGGATGGGAAAAAATAGTTAGTGATAATTTAGTTTTGTGGCAGAAGAATAAAACTTTTTCTGATCTCAATCAATTTTTAGAAACAGTTAAAACAAAACCAGAGACTATTTGTTCCGATGGTAATTTAAAAACCTGTCTAGCTTTATACAACACTGATTTTATTAGTAGTTATAAGGTTGAAAAAATTCCTGAATTTCAAGTAATAAACATTCCTTTACAGGGTGCTCATCAATTTTATTTTATTGCCAAAGCTAAGCAACCATTAAAATTCTCTTTTGATTTTGCTGATTTAAATTTGGATAAAAAAGGTGACCCAGTAGTCATTAGTATTTATAAGGGAACTGACAAAATTTATTCTAATACTTTAACTGATAATTTTGGCGGTGATGGTTTGGGTCAAGTTAGAAACTTTTCATTACCACTCAGCTATAGTAATTCCAGTTCTTCAACTGAGTTATATAAATTAGAGATTAAGGTTGGTGATGATATTGTTATTAAAAAAATTAAAGAAGCGCCATCAGCTTTATTGGCCATCGAACGTCTTCATCCAGTAAATGCTAATAGTTTACCACTGTCTTTTTGGACTGATAGTTCTTTTATTAACCTAACTACTAACAATCCAGCTAGTAAGCAGACTATTAGATTTGGTGATCAAGATTTTGCACTTAATGAATCCTATCAACAGTTTGAATTTTTAAACAATAATTTAGGGCTTAAAAAGGTTAGTCTTAAGAAAGACGATGTTATTTTAGAAACTGATGGCGTATTTTCTTTTTCAGCTGATAGTTTTTTTAATCCAGAATTTAAGAAGGTAAATCAACACTTTGTTTTAACACCAGAGACTCAGTATGTTTTAGCTAGTTATCAAACACCACTTAAAAAAGAAGATAATTTTAAACAAGCGTCAGTAGTTTTAAATACTAAAGATGCTTATCGAGAAAATGGTAAATATAGTTTTATGATTTCAGTGCCCGGTTTATCATTGGCACAAAGTGGTAATTTAGAAATTTCAAACATTACAGTTGAATTTTCCGGTAGAACTATTTGGGATAAAATAAAAGAAAAAATTAGTACTTATGTTAATTAAAGTTAATGAAAACATTCTTAAAGAAGTATTTTATTTTTTATCAGCTACTCTGATTTTGTTTGTGCTGTCAGAACTCATTTGGCCAAACAGTATTCTGTCGTATTTAAATATTAATTATGTGGTTGTCTTGTGGGCAATTTCTTGGCTTTTACTTTTATAGCTTATGTGGAAAAAATTATTTGGACAAAAAATAAATAGCATCGCTGTAGCCGCTGTTTTGGTGGCGGCTTCATCACTAATTTCTCGATTATTAGGAGTGTTTCGTGATCGTATTTTAGCGAGTCAGTTTGGTGCCGGCCCCCAATTAGATATTTATTATGCAGCTTTTAGAGTTCCGGATTTATTATTTAATTTAATTGTTTTAGGAGCTTTATCAGCTGGTTTTATCCCAATTTTTAGTGGTTTAGTTAAAAATTTTAATGATCCGAAAAAGGCTGATGAAAATACTCCAGCTTGGCAGTTGGCTAATAATGTTATTAATTTATTATCATTATTTTTAGTAGCTTTTTCTTTGCTGGGCGTAATTTTTGCACCGTTACTAGTTAGAGTAATCACTCCTGGTTTTTCGGCTGACGCTCAAGTTTCGACAGTTTTCTTAACCAGAATCATGTTTTTATCACCTTTATTTTTAGGTATTTCTGGCGTGTTGGGCGGTATTTTACAATCATTTAGACGTTTCTTGATTTATTCTTTGGCCCCAATTTTTTATAATTTAGGTATTATTGCTGGAGCAATGTGGTTTTCTAATTGGTGGGGATTACCAGGTCTTGCTTGGGGCGTTGTGTTTGGAGCTTTTCTACATATGTTAATTCAGATTCCCGCTGTTTATGTTTTAGGCTTTCGCTATTCTTTTAAAATCAACATTAAAGATAAAGCCACTCGTCGCATTGGTAAATTAATGATTCCTCGAACCTTAAGTTTAGCAATTACTCAAATTGATTTATTAGTTACTACTGTGATTGCCTCTGGTTTAGCAGCCGGCTCACTAACTGTTTTTAATTTGGCTAATAATTTACAGTCATTTCCGGTTGGTATTTTTGGGGTATCGTTTGCAATTGCCGCTTTCCCAGCCTTATCTCAATATGCTCATGATAAAGAAAAATTAGAAGCTAGTTTTTCTTCGACACTTCGTCAGATTTTTTTCTTTGTAATTCCGGCTACAGTATTGCTTATTACTTTAAGAGCTCAAATTATCAGAGTTATTTTAGGCGCCGGTGCTTTTAGTTGGCAAGATACTATTTTAACTATGAACACCTTGGCGATGTTCTCTATTAGTTTATTTGCCCAAGCCTCTGTACCACTCTTAGTGAGAGTTTTTTATGCTCGTCACGATTCTCGTACGCCTTTTTATTTGGGAATGTTTACAGTGGCCACTGATATTATTTTATGTTTAATTTTATCAAGAAGTATGGGGGTCACTGGACTCGCTTTAGCTTATTCCATTTCTAATATTTTAAACTTTTTATTACTTTGGACTTGGTTGCATTTTAAGGTTGGTAATTTAGGTTTGGCAAAAATTGTTCAGTCGGCCACTAAATTTGCCATTGCTGCCATTGGGGCTGGATTTGCTGTCCAATTGGTAAAATTAGCAATTTCACCAGTAATTAATATGACTAAATTTTCTGGTGTTTTGATTCAGTTAGGAGCAGCTGGTTTAGCTGGCTCTTTAACCTATTTAATTATATGTTATTTCTTAGGCAGTGAAGAGTTGATGACTTTTATTAATTCAGTCTCTCGTCGGAAAAAAGTTAAAAGTAATGAGTTAGATGATTCCAGTGAGGCTAGATAAATAGGTTTTTAATTGACCACCCTATAAAAATCAAGTAAGATAAAAACGATGAATAACTTAGATAAAATTAGAAATTTTTGTATTATTGCCCATATTGATCATGGCAAATCAACGCTTGCTGACCGGATGTTAGAAATTACTGGTACGGTTGATAAGCGTAAAATGAAGGATCAGATTTTAGATGGCATGGATATCGAGCGTGAACGCGGTATTACTATTAAATTACAACCAGTAACCATGAATTATCAAGGTTATCAGCTGAATTTAATTGATACTCCTGGTCACGTTGATTTTTCGTACGAAGTATCTCGCTCACTCGCTGCCGTTGAAGCCGCTGTCTTATTAGTCGATTGTACTCAAGGTATTCAGGCTCAGACACTCGCTAATCTATATTTAGCTTTAGAACAAGATTTAACGATTATTCCAGTTGTTAATAAGATTGATTTACCCGCCGCTGACGTGGTTAAAACTAAAGCGGAAATTATTAAATTATTAGGCTGTAAAGAAGAAGAAATAATTTGTTCATCGGGAAAAACTGGTGAAGGTGTGGCTGAAGTTCTAGACGCTGTAATTAAATATGGCCACGCACCTAAAGAATTAGTTGGAGAAGAAAAGCAAGAATATCCACGCGCTCTGATATTTGATTCTAAGTATGATGAATATAAAGGAGTGGTCGCTTACATTAGAGTGTTCGATGGCCAAATAAAAAAGGGTGACAAAATAAAATTAATGGCTACTCAAGCCGTTTCGGAAGTTTTAGATATTGGTGTTTTTAAACCAGATTATTTTTCAACTGGAGTTTTAAACAGCGGTGAAATTGGTTATATTGTTACTGGTTTTAAACAAGTTGGCGAATGTCGTGTTGGTGATACGATGACGGCAAACATTGGTGTATCTCACTCAGCTGAAATTAAACCGTTAGCTGGTTATAAAGAAGTGAAACCAATGGTGTTTGCTGGTATCTTTCCTAGTGAAGGTGATAACTTACAAGAGTTACGTGACGCTATGGAAAGATTAAAACTTAATGACGCTGCTTTAGTTTATGAACCAGAACAATCTGATGCGATTGGTGTTGGTTTCCGTTGCGGTTTCTTGGGTCTACTTC
>Ga0302215_10001718_pt1 | contig 15416 bp, 19 predicted proteins | sample II_Fen_N3_1_FD_194580 | JGI IMG/M metagenome (GOLD analysis project Ga0302215, IMG submission 194580) | Peat permafrost microbial communities from Stordalen Mire near Abisko, Sweden - II_Fen_N3_1 | ecosystem: Environmental > Terrestrial > Soil > Wetlands > Permafrost | place: Sweden: Abisko...
CTAAAGAAGCTTTACCTCAATATATTGAATCGCGAATTTCTGTATTTACTTACAAAATTCCGGCACGATTGGTTATTGGTGGTTATCAGGATTAAATATTAAAAGAAAAAAGGTGAGAGAGTTATAAACATAAGTTTGTAACTCTCTTTTTTTTATTAATCTGTAAAACAATGTTATAATAAGCATACTATGAGTGATAAATCCAAAATAATTGAAGACCTATCTTTAAAACTTGCTGAACTGGAGACCATTTTAGATTTGCCAGCTAAGCGCTTGATAATCGACCATAATAAAGCTTTGCAAGGGAAGCCTGATTTTTGGAATGACCAAGAAGCGGCGGTTGAAATTGGACAAGAAACCGAACGTTTAGTTGTCCAAGTAGAACCCTTTGATAAGATGGCTAAAGATTTAAATGATACAGCCGATTTACTGGTTATGGCGGAATCAGAAAAGGAAACTGAATTACTTTTAGAACTGGATAAAAAAATTGCCGAATTACAAGCTGGCTTTAAAGCTTTAGAATTTTATTCATTGCTGTCTGGCCCTTATGATAACGGACCAGCGATTTTATCAATTCATGCGGGTACTGGTGGGGTTGATGCTCAAGATTTTGCCCAGATGTTAGAACGAATGTATTTACGATATTGTGAAACTAATAATTTTAAAGTCGAAATCTTAGAACATACTATTGCCAATGAAGCGGGTATTAAAAGCATGATGATGCGGGTGTCTGGTCCATTTGCTTATGGCTATTTGCAAAGCGAAAATGGGGTTCATCGTTTAGTTCGTATTTCACCGTTTGATGGGGAATCACTGAGGCAAACATCCTTCGCCCTGGTTGAAGTTTTACCAGAATTACCAGATAGTGCTGGGATTATTGTTCGGGATGAAGATTTACGTGTCGACGTCTTTCGTTCTAGCGGTCCTGGAGGCCAGAACGTTAATAAAACTGAGTCAGCGATTAGAATTACCCATATTCCATCGGGCATCGTGGTAGCCTGCCAAACAGAACGCTCACAGCATCAGAATCGGGAGATTGCTATGAAGATTTTGTATGCAAAATTATATCAATTAGCGATTTTAGAAAGAAGCGGTGAAATGCAAAAAATTAAAGGTGTTACGCAAATGGCCGCTTGGGGTCGTCAAATTCGTTCTTATGTTTTGCAACCTTATCAAATGGTTAAAGATCATCGCACTGAATATGAAACTTCCAATGTTAGTGCGGTGCTTGATGGTGATTTAAAAGATTTCATGGAAGAATATTTACGTTTTAAAAAAAATAAAGAAAAAATTTAAAAATATTTCATCAGACTTTTGTTAAAGTGGGACCATGCTGGCCTCACTTTTTTTGTATGCTAATTTAGGATTTATCACTGGCGTTGCGCTGGCGTCTTTTTCAATTTCTAAATATTTTTTGTTAATTTTATTTTTGCGTTTTAAAAAGTTTAAAACTATTTTAGTGTTTGTTATTTTTGCATTACTTGGTGCTTGGCGTTATGAAGTTTATCAAATTAAAAAACCAGCAATAGCTTTAAATAACAGTAATACAGTCTTAATTGGTCGGATAAGTGAAGAGGTCGACCCTAGTGGTAATTATCAAAAATTAATTGTTAAAAATTTAAAGACCGGAGATTTAGTTTTAGTTATGACGTCAAAATACCCCGAATTAAAATATGGCGATGTTATAGAATTATCCGGAACTTTAGAAGCACCAAAAAATTTGTCCGAGTTTCGATATGATAGGTATTTAGCCCGGTATGATATTTATTTACAAATGGCCTGGCCTAAAATAAAAATCATAAATAATACTTCAGATTTTTATTCTCAGTTATTAAATATTAAAAATAAAGTTTATCAAATAATAAATTCGGCCTTACCGGAACCATATGCTGGTCTCGCTAATGCCTTATTATTGGGTTATAAAAACACTTTAGATATCGTAGAGAAGATGGCTTTTTCTTGTTGTGGTTTAAGTCATGTGGTGGCGATTTCTGGTTCGCATTTAACTTTGTTGTCAGCGCTCGCGTTTAATTTTTTATTAGCCTTTGGTTTATCGAGTCGCAGTGCTTTTAAACCAGTCGTAATTTTTTTATGGCTTTATACAATTTTAACCGGACTGCAAACCTCAGCGCTTAGATCGGCGATTATGATTAGTTTAGTTTTGTGGGGCAAGAAAAATGGTCGAGGGGATTCCGGTGGTCGAATTTTATTTGTGACAGCGGCATTTATGTTGTTGTTTAATCCTTTATTGTTGCGCGATGATTTAGGTTTTCAGTTATCTTTTTTAGCGATGCTCGCTTTAATTTATTTGTGTCCCTTGGGTGAGAAAATATTTGGGCCAGGGAAGATAAAAAGTGTCTTGGTGATGACAGTGGCCGCCCAACTTTTAACCTGGCCAATTTCCGCTTATAACTTCGGTACGTTCTCGGTTATTGCACCGCTAGCTAATTTATTAATTGTGTGGTTGTTTGCTTGGTTACTGCCAGCCCTTTTGATTGCTTCATTTTTATCATGGTTGATTCCAGCTCTAAATGTCTTATGGTTTACCCCTAGTTACTTCATGTTACTCTATGTAATTAAAACAGGGGACTATTTAGCCACCTTACCTCGAGCATGCCTTAATTGGCAGATTTCTTGGCAATTTTTGGTATTTTATTATTTAATTTTAGCTAGTATTTACTATTTATTAAAGATAATAGTTGACAAAAAGCATAAAAAGTAGTATGATGTAATCATTAAAATAGAACATTTACAAATAAGGTTAACTTTGATTAATTACCAAGATCAGCTATTTAGGTGGTTTTAGTAATTAATCAAATGAAAATAATCTTTAAAAATAAGTGTTATGAAAAATAAAAAATTAACTAATTCAGACATCAAAAAACTTTTATCTGTTGATAAAGTAGCAAATAAAATTGCTAAGCAGATAGAGCCAAGAGAAAAAATTTTAGAAGTTATTGAAAAAGATTTTAAAGTTTCTGGTGATGATAAAATTTTTGTAGTTATACTTCTAATTGGGTTGGTTATTGTTAAACTGGTTGTTTGGAGGCCAAGAAATTATACCTTAATAGCTTATAACTATAATGAACCAGTAAAAAATGGTATGGAAGTATTAAATATTACATCCTATCACGATTCTTGCTGGCGATATGATGGCTTTTCATTTCTTAATCAATTTCCGCGAGAATATGTAAAAAAACTAAAAATTATTTCATTTGAACTTTTAGATTCTCAAAAATGTGCTATGGATAATACTGAAAAATTTTTCATAATTCAAAAACAATAAAAAATGGGAACAATTATTGCCGTCGGTGTTATTCTGGTTTTACTTTCAATCTTTGGCGTTTCTTTCTCAGCTATTAATAAAGCGACTAAAATGCCGAAGTGGGCTAAATTTAATCCCAGTAAAAATTGGGGTAAACCAGGAACAAAATTTTATAACTTTTGGTTAAATAAAAAATGGTTAAAGATAATAATTATTAAACTAGTTCAGTCAGTTATAATAACACTATTATTCTTTAAAAATTTTTTGGTAATAACCATGAAAACATTCGTCAAATCGACGACTAAGTAAAATAAAGAGGGAAATAAACACAAGTTTATAACCCTCTTTTTTATTGACAAAAAGTCTATATAATACTAAACTTTAATTAAGTTATTTCACATAAAAATAGAAAAATCATGGCAAAACTTCCAGTATCCAAAAAAATGAAGAGGATTGCCGATATGAATATTGGCGAAACTTGTTTCACGACTCCATTAGCGATGTGGGTCGATTTAAATGAAGATTGTTTTTTAAATGAAAATTGTGAGGCCTCTAATGAAGTTAGAAGTGATCTTAAACTAAAGGTGATGAAACTAGTTAATGGATATATTGTTTTTATATATGAAATTAATTACAATTGGTCGCCAAGAGAAAATTGTGGCTTTATTACAGCTGATGAAAATTTATGTTGCGGTGAAGTTATTGGTTTTAAGTTTAATGAAAATGATGTAATTAATTTAAAAATTAAACAAGCAGTCGCCGAAGAGGATTATGAATTAGCCATGGAGCTAAAAAAACAATTAAAATAAAATAAAGAGGGAAGTAAACATAAGTTTATAGCCCTCTTTTTTAATACAAAAAAACATCCACCAAGTGGTGAATGTTTTTCAAAGTGTAAAAATTATTTAGTAACTTTTGCTTTAACTACTCGAGGTTTTTTTACGACCTTAACTGGTTTAGCGCCAGGTACTTTAGCTACTTTTACTTTAACAGGCTTAGCGGCAGTGCGTAAGCATGAAGTACAAACTTTAATTTTCATGCCATCAATGTTTTTGGTCTGTAAATTAATGTCTTGTCTTTTTAAAGTTTTAATTTTGGAGTGGGAACGAGTAGCCCCTTTCATAGAGCCACGTCCGCACAAATCGCAGGTTTTTCCCATATTGGTTGTTTATTTATCACGCCCGCTGACCTAGTTTAAAAAAGACGGGTTTAGCGTAAACAATGATAGCTATTTATTTCTAATATTTCAAAGCTAATTCTAACAGGGTTTCAAAAATTAATCAAGTTATGGTAAAATAAAGACATAATTTATTTAAATTCTTTTATGTTAGAAATTTTTTCGGTTATCGTCTTAATTCTGTCAGCCACTATTCATGAATACATGCACGGCTTCGCGGCTAATCAACTAGGTGACCCAACGGCTAAAAACATGGGTCGCTTAACTTTAAATCCAATTAAACATTTAGATTTTTTTGGTTCATTCCTGTTGCCTTTATCTTTAGTTTTAATTGGATCACCGTTTTTGTTTGGTTGGGCTAAACCAGTGCCTTATAACCCTAATAATTTAACTGATCGTAAATATGGTGACGCTAAGGTGGCCGCCGCCGGCCCATTAGCCAATCTAACGATGGCGATTTTGTTTGCTATTGTTTTTCGTTTTCTAAACCCCGCTAGCATGTTTTCTTATTTGGTAAGCGAAATTGTGATTATCAATCTAATCTTAATGGTTTTTAACTTGGTGCCACTACCACCGCTTGATGGCTCTAAAGTCTTAGCTTGTTTTCTTCCTGAAAAGTGGCGCTTAAAGTTATTGTATATGGACGGACGCTTAAGTATGGTCCTCGTGTTTATTTTTATCTTTTTTGGCTTTCAATATATTACCCCCCTTATTTATTGGCTTTTTAGTTTGTTAACAGGTGTTAGATTCTAAAAAATGGTAATAAAAAAACGGCTCTTTCATTGTGAATGAGTCGTTTTTGTTTTTTTAAATTGCCTGAAATATAATAGTGCCACCTTTTGCCCAGTCTGAAATATCACAAGATTCAAAGGTCATCCATTCATATCCAAAATCTCCAGTATAGAAATAAACTCTATACATCCCGTTAACATCAGGGGCTTCATCACTTAGAAAAGAAACCCTAACATATCCTGGTGAGTATTTACAATTTTGTAGTTGATATTCTTTTACCCCATTAATTACGGAGCCGGTTTTTGTGGTAAACGAGTTATTGCCTCTGCATAAAATCATTGCATGGGCGATGTCTAATCGAGTTGATTCTGAATCATTGTATTTCATATAAAGAGTGTAACCTCTATGACCAGGATCATTTACCACTTGATAAATTTCTTTATCCAATCTGAAAGAGTAATTATTTTCTTCGTTATCACCGACACTTCCAGGAATACCAGTATGTCTTATGTAGAAGTAAAAAACTTTTCCAGTTTTCATACGAAATTCAGCTCGGTATAGACCAAGGAAAGTCAGTTTAATTGACGTAATTGATCCAACCTCAGAATTGTTTGGGGTGTTTTGGATAATAGTATTATCATTAGCATTTCTATCAGTTTCGAAAATATGAATAACCCATGTTCCATTTAAGCCTTGACCTGATTCATCTTCGGCCGACAAAATGACATTAATATCTTTAACATTCTGAACATCTACAATATCTCCGGCCGTAACAGTTTTTTGTATATTTTCACTAACCGAACCTTTGGCGTGCATCGCCGATCCGTTTTGTTTTACCGGGGAACTGTAAGACATTAAGATTTTAATTTTTGTTGTTGGAACGACTAAGTCTTCATTTTTTTCACAAGCAGCAAAAATAATAATAATTAACAAAAAAACTGGAAAATAAATCTTCTTCATGATTAATTTTGTTTTGGTGAGTTAATATTTAGTTTTGAAAATACGATTTTAATATGAACTAATTCTAGCATAATATGTAAAATATGTCAAGATGTTGCCTTGAGATAATCTTTGTAGTTTAATATGGCCTTAATTTAGAGCTCACTAAGGTTTTCTTCTATTGACTTATGCTACAGTTTTTGATAAATTTAGTTCACTGTTTAATAAAAAATCATGTCCTGAGCTTTCAGGACTGTTTTATTGTTCGAAATATAATTATTTTTTAAGAAAAATTATGCCCACCATGAATCAATTGGTCCGTAAGGGTCGTAACCCAAAAGTTAAACGTCAAACATCTTTTGCTTTGCACGTTAGCTTGGACACTCTTCATCGCAAGAAGAAAGAAACTGCTAAAGGCGCTCCATTTAAACAAGGCGTTTGTTTAAAGGTAACAACAACTACTCCTAAAAAACCTAACTCCGCGTTACGTAAAATCTGTCGTGTTAGATTATCTAACGGTATGGAAGTAACTGCTTATATCCCAGGTATGGGACATAACTTACAGGAACACTCCATTGTTTTACTTAAGGGTGGAAAGACTAAAGATCTTCCAGGTGTAAGATACAAAGTTGTTCGTGGTGTTTATGATGCCTCTGGTGTAGAAGCTAGACGCAAAAGCCGTAGTAGCTATGGTGCTAAAAAACCAAAAGCTGCTAAATAAAATATCATTTAATTAATTTATAAATTAGAGTTGCTCTAATCTTTCTCGCTATAGCTGGTGAGAGACAGTAAAATTATGAGAGGTAAACAAGCTCCAAAAAGAGATATCGAAGGAGACGTAAAATATAGTGATAAAAATATCACTAAATTTATTAACTACGTCATGGAAAGTGGTAAAAAGTCCGTAGCGCAAAAAATCGTTTACGGTTCTTTTGAAATCATTAAAGATAAAACTAAACAAGATCCTCGTCATGTGTTTAACAAGGCGATTAAAAAAGTTTCTCCATTAGTTGAAGTTCGTGGTAAACGTGTTGGTGGCGCGAATTATCAGGTTCCTTTTCAAGTTCGTGGTGAAAGACGTTTTTATTTAGGATGCAATTGGATTATCAATTCTGCTGATGCTAGAAAAGGTCATTCTATGGCTGAAAAATTAGCTGCTGAAATTCTTGACGCTTCAAACGGCGAAGGTGCAGCTGTTAGAAAACGTGATATGGTTCACAAAATGGCTGAAGCTAATAAGGCTTTCGCTCATTTCTCTCGTTAATTTATAAAATACTTCTTAATATAATCATTTATGCCTAGAGATTATTCTTTGGACAAAATCAGAAATATCGGTATCATGGCTCACATCGATGCCGGTAAAACTACGTTTACTGAACGTGTCCTTTTTTACACTGGTAAAAAACATAAAATTGGTGAAGTTCATGAAGGCGCTGCTGAAATGGACTGGATGGAACAAGAAAAAGAAAGAGGTATTACAATTACTTCTGCTGCAACTACTTGTTTCTGGCACACTAATAAAATCAATATCATCGATACTCCTGGTCACGTTGACTTTACTGTTGAAGTAGAGCGCTCTTTACGTGTTTTAGATGGTGCTATTGCTGTGTTTGATGGTCAAGCTGGTGTAGAACCTCAATCTGAAACTGTTTGGCGCCAAGCTGATAAATATCACGTTCCACGTCTTTGTTTCGTTAACAAAATGGATAAGATGGGTGCTGATTTTTACATGAGCTTACAATCTATTCGTGATCGTCTAAATCCTCGTGCCGTTGCTATTCAATTACCAATCGGTGCTGAAAGCAATTTATTAGGCGTTATCGATTTACTTGAAAAGAAAGCTTACAAGTTCGAAGGTAATATGGGCGAACAGGTTACTGAAATCCCAATTCCTGAAGATATGAAAGCTAAAGTTGATGAGTTTCATGCTGAACTTGTTGAAAAAGCAGTTGAGTGTGACGAAGCAACTATGGAAAGATATTTGAGCGGAGAAGAGATTTCTGTCGCTGATTTAAAAGCCGCTATTCATAAAGGTGTAATCGCTAACCAAATCTATCCTGTTTTATGTGGTACCGCTTTACAGAACATTGGTGTTCAATTATGTTTAGATGCTGTAAATGATTATTTACCATCTCCACTTGAAACTCCAGATATCGAAGGTATTGATGTTGATGATGAAACTAAAACTTATAAGGTAACTGCTAATGATACTGATCCTTTTGTTGGTTTAGCTTTTAAAATCGCTACTGATCCTTTCGTTGGTAAACTTTGTTTCGTACGTGTTTACAGTGGTGTTTTACAAGCTGGTTCTTACATTGTTAATGCTAAGACTGGAAATAAAGAACGTGTTGGTCGTTTAGTTCGTATGCACGCTAATCATCGTGAAGAAATTAAAGAAGTTTATGCTGGTGATATTGCGGCTGTTATTGGTTTAAAAAATACTACTACTGGTAATACTTTATGTGATGAATCTCGTCAGATGCATCTTGAAAATATTGTTTTCCCAGAACCAGTTATTAAGATTGCGGTTGAACCAAAAACTAAGGCTGACCAAGAAAAAATGGGTGTTGCATTACAGCGTTTAGCTGAAGAAGATCCTACTTTCCGTGTTGAAACTGATGAGGAAACAAATCAAGTTTTAATCTCTGGTATGGGTGAACTTCATTTAGATATTATCGTTGATCGTATGCGTCGTGAATTCGGCGTTGAAGCCAATGTTGGTAATCCACAAGTATCTTACCGTGAAACCATTACTAAAGAAGCTATCGCACAAAACAAATATGCGAAGCAATCTGGTGGTCGTGGTCAATATGGTGATTGTACTCTACGTGTTATGCCACAAGAAGATCTTACTAAAGGATTTGAATTCTTGGATGAAGTTAAAGGTGGTGCTATTCCTCGTGAATACATTCCTGCAATTGAAAAGGGTGTTAAGGAAGCTTTACTTGCCGGTGGCGTAGCTGGTTACCCAATGGTTAACATTAAGGTAGCGGTTACTGATGGTTCTTACCATGAAGTTGATTCCTCTGAAATCGCCTTTAAAATGGCAGCTATCTTTGCTTTCCGTGATGCTTGTGCTAAAGCTGGTCAGATTTTACTTGAACCAATCATGAAAGTTGAAGTTTCGACTCCAGAAGAATACATGGGTAATGTTATTGGTGATTTAACTGCTAAACGTGGTCAAATCGAAGAAATGACGGACCGTCCTAATAGTATTAAAGTTCTTCGCGCTAAAGTTCCTTTAGCTGAAATGTTTGGTTATTCCACTACACTTCGCTCTATGTCTCAAGGACGTGCCAACTATGTTATGGAATTCTCTCATTATAGTGAGGTTCCAAAAAACATTGCTGAGAATATTAAGACTAAGAACGGAAAATAAGTTATTATTTAGTTCACTCTAGATTAATTTAAAAATATGTTTCCTGAGCAGTTTAAGAAAATTTTAAAATTAATTAAAAAAACCGGTGACAAGGTGATAATTTATAATGAGCACGAACCAGATAAATCCTTTGTCTTAATGGATTTAGAAAGATACGAAGAATTAGTTGAAGGGAATAGTGACGAGAAAAATAAGCTAAAAATAGCCGATACTGGAGATTTGACAACAGATGATATAACTGATAGAATAAATTGCGATATATCGACCTGGAAGAATCAAGAAAACGGGCCATATTTAGCCGAAGAAAGTAAGTCGAGAAATCCCTGGGCAATTCCTGTGAAAATCAAGAATGGTGCCCAACAAGTTGAGTAATTTTATTAAAATTATAATAAATAATTAATTTACGACGGCTGGTTTCCTCTTAGAAGGAGAAAACCCCTAGCGGGGGCCGTATACAAACAAAATGGCAGAAAAATTTGACCGTTCCAAACCACACGTCAACATTGGTACTATTGGCCACGTTGACCACGGAAAAACTACCTTAACTGCTGCTATGTTAGCAGTATTTGGTGCAGCTGGTATGAATGCTTCACACAAGGGTGTTAACGAAATCGATTCCGCTCCTGAAGAAAAAGAACGCGGTATCACTATCGCTACTGCTCACGTTGAGTACGAATCAGCAACAAGACACTATGCTCACGTTGACTGTCCTGGTCACGCCGATTATGTTAAAAACATGATCACTGGTGCTGCTCAAATGGATGGTGCTATTTTAGTTGTTTCTGCTACTGATGGCCCTATGCCTCAGACTCGCGAACACATCTTATTAGCTCGTCAAGTTGGTGTACCTTACATCGTTGTTTTCTTAAACAAATGTGATATGGTTGAAGACAAGGAATTAATTGACCTTGTTGAAGAAGAAATTCGTGATTTATTAAAGAAATATGATTTCCCAGGAGATGAAACTCCAATCATTCGTGGTTCTGCTTTAAAGGCTTTAGAGAACCCAACAGGTCCAGATGCTGAACCAGTTATGAAGCTTATGGAAGCTATTGATTCTTACATCCCAACTCCTGTTCGTGATGTTGATCACCCATTCTTGATGCCTATTGAAGATATCTTCTCAATCGAAGGTCGTGGTACTGTAGTTACTGGCAGAATCGAAAGAGGTATTATCAAAGTTGGTGAAGAAGTAGAAATCGTTGGTTTAATGGATACTAAAAAATCCGTTGTAACTGGTGTTGAAATGTTCAACAAGCAGTTAGATCAAGGACAAGCCGGTGATAATGCTGGTTTATTACTTCGTGGTACTAAAAAGAATGAAGTTGAACGTGGACAAGTTCTATGTAAGCCAGGAACAATCACTCCTCACACTGAATTTGAAGCACAAACTTTCATCTTATCTAAAGAAGAAGGTGGTCGTCACAAACCTTTCTTTAAGGGTTACAAACCACAATTCTACATCCGTACTACTGATGTTACTGGTGAAGTAGAATTACCAGAAGGTACTGAAATGGTTATGCCTGGGGATACAGTTAACTTCAAAGTTAAATTAATCTCTCCAGTTGCTTTGGAAGAAAAACAAAAATTTGCTATTCGCGAAGGTGGCCGTACTGTTGGCGCCGGCGTGGTAGTTAAGATTATCAAATAGTCACTCAGGCCTACTCTCTTCGCCCTTCTGGAAGAAGAGGGTGGGCCGATTGTGTTTATTTTAAACAGCGCCGAAGTGTCTTAAGTCTTCAAAGTTTATCAGCTATTTAGGAGGGATTACGTATGACTCGCGTAATTTTAATTAGTCTACTTTTGACTTTACATGGGGGCAAGATATTATGTCTGAAACAAAAAAAGAAGAGTTCAAACAAAGAATTCGCATTAAAATTAAAGCGTTCGATCACAAAATCATTGATCAGTCTACAAAGACGATTGTTGAGACTATTGAACGTAGCGATGCTCAATTTTTCGGTCCAATCCCACTTCCTACTGAAAAGAGAAAGTACACGGTTAACCGATCAACTTTTGTGCATAAAGACGCTCGTGACCAGTACGAAATGAGAATTCACAAACGCATTATTGACATCGTCGATCCTAATGCCAAGACTATCGAAGACTTAACTAGTTTAAATCTTCCAGCAGGTGTTGACGTCGAGATTAAAATGCAGTAAACTAAAGTAGTAATTTTATACAAGAATAGGGCAGAGGAAGACTCAAATAACTCTTAACAAGCGTTAAGAAAGTGTTTGCGTAGTAATTAGCCTGAAAACACGGAGGTAGACAGTCGAATAAAAACAAAAATCCCTTTATTAATACAAAGATTTGTTTTGTTATTTTGGCTGGTCTAAATACCAGTTTTTTTGTTTTAAAAACAATATGAAATTTATCCTAGGAAAAAAAATGCAAATGACCCAGATTTGGGCAAACGACAAGGTGATGGCCGTCACTCCGGTTTTGGCTGGACCTTGCACCGTTACACAGGTTAAGACTAAAGAGACTGACAAGTACGATGCTCTTCAGGTAGCCTTTGGTAATAGAAAAGAAAAGAACATTAAGAAACCTCAGATTGGTCATTTTAAGGCCGCTGGAGTTAAACCAACTAAGGTTCGTGAACTTCGTGCTGAAGTTAAGGATGCTAAGGTTGGTGATGTAATTACTGTAACTACTTTTGAAGCTGGTGACACTATTGATGTTACTGGTACTTCTAAAGGTAAAGGTTTTCAAGGTGTAGTTAAACGTCATCACTTTGCTGGTGGACGTAAATCTCATGGTAACAAAGACCAACTTCGTATGGGTGGTTCCGTTGGTGCTAAGGGTCCAGCTCACATCTTCAAAAATACTCGTATGCCTGGTCGTATGGGTAATGAACAAGTTACTGTAAAGAATTTAGAAATTGTAAAAGTTGATGTAGAAAATAATTTATTATTTGTAAAAGGTGCTGTTCCAGGTGCAATTAATGGTTTTGTTATCATTAAAGGACAAGGTGAATTAAAATTCAACGTTGTTCCAGTTGCTCCAGTTGTTGAAGAAGAAATAATCGAAGCTCCGGTCGAAGCTACGCTTGAAACATCGGAAGAAACTCCAGTGGTAGAAGAAGTTGCAACAGAAGTTGCTCCTGAAACTACTGAAGAAGTGACTCCGGCTGAAAGTGAAAATAAATAATACTTAGATATAATTGAAATATTATGAAAATAAAAGTTTATAACCAAACAGCCGAGTTCGTTCATGACCTAGAGTTATCCGAAAAAATCTTCGGTGTTAAATCTAACGCTGAATTATTACATCAAGCTGTAGTTACTCAGATGGGCAATGAACGTCAAGTTCTAGCTGATACTAAGGATCGTAGTGAAGTTCGCGGTGGTGGTAAAAAACCATGGAAACAAAAGGGAACTGGACGCGCTCGTGTAGGTTCTTCTCGTTCTCCAATTTGGATTGGTGGTGGTGTCACTTTTGGTCCAACTAGCGACAGAAATTTTTCTAAGAAGATTAATAAGAAAATGAAACAGAAGGCAATCTTTATGGCCTTATCTGACAAATTAGTTAATGGTACTTTAGTAATTTTAGATGAACTTAAAATGGAAGAATTTAAGACTAAGAAATTTAACGAAGTTTTAACTGCTATCGAATCTAAAATTTTAAATAACGAACGTCGCAATATTTTAATCATTAATGATTCTAAGGATGATAAGATTAAATATTCTGCTCGTAATTTAAAAGGTACTGAAATCATTAATTTGGAAAATATCAATATTGTTGAACTTTTAAAGTTTAAGAACTTATTGCTTACTGAAGCAGCAGTTAAAACTTTAGAAGAGCGATATAAATAATAGAAACCAATATGGCTATACTTGGAAATAAAAAAACTACTGACGCTAAAGACGTGAAAAAAGCTCCTGCTAAAAAAGTAGCTGCTCCTAAGAAGGAAGCAAAAACTGAAAGCATGCAAGATCTTTATGCTGCCAAGACTGAAACTGCTACTGGTAAAAAAGTTGCAGGAACTAAGTTTGATGGCGCTCACCGTGTTTTAGTTCGTCCGCTTATTACTGAAAAAGCTGCCAATTTTGGCGTTTTAAATAAATATGCTTTTGTCGTTGCTGGTAACTCTAATAAAGTTGAAGTCGCTAAAGCTGTTCAGGCAGTTTATGGCGTAAAACCAGTAAGCGTAAACATTGTTTGCGTTAAGGGCAAAGCAGTAGCTCGTGGTCGCATCAAGGGTCGCAGAAGTGATCTTAAAAAAGCGATTGTTACCTTAAAGAAAGGTGATACAATCCAGATTTACGAGGGTGTTTAAAATATTAATTTTGAAACTTTAGCAACATACCTATGGGAATTAAAAAAGTAAAACCAACTACACCCGGCCGCAGACTTGCAACGTTTGATGATTTTGCCGATATCACTAAATCAAAGCCAGAAAAATCTTTGACTGTGATTAGAAAGCAAAAAGGTGGTCGTAATAGCAATGGTAAAATAACTGTTAGACATCAAGGTGGCGGTGTTAAGCGCTTTATCAGAATTGTTGATTTCAAGCGCGATAAATTTGGTGTTCCAGCAACTGTAGCTGCAATCGAATACGATCCAGGTCGCGGTGCTAGAATTGCCTTATTACACTACGCTGATGGTGAAAAAAAATACATTGTTGCCCCAATCGGTTTAACCGTTGGTGACAAAATCGTTAGTGGAAAAGAATTAATCGAAATCAAGGTTGGTAATGCCATGCCTGTGGAATTCGTTCCAGCTGGTGTAGCAATCTATAACATTGAACTTATTGCTGGTCGCGGAGGCAAAATTGCCAGAGGCGCTGGTAACTGTGCATTCGTTATGGGTGTCGAAGGCAAATATGCTCAGATCAAAATGCCATCTGGTGAAATCAGATTAGTAAAGAAAGAATGTTTATGTACTATTGGTCGCGCTAGTAATCCAGACTTACGTCACATTACTTTAGGTAAAGCTGGTCGCAGCCGTTTACTCGGTATTCGTCCAACTGTCCGTGGTACTGCTATGAACCCTAATGCCCATCCACATGGTGGTGGTGAAGGTAAGCAATCCATTGGTCTAAGATACCCAAAGACTAAGTGGGGTAAACCAGCTATGGGTATTAAGACTAGAAAAAAGAGCTCATCTGACAAACTTATTGTTAAGAGAAGAGCTAAGAGAAAATAATTATTTAAGTAAAATATTATGTCGAGAAGTTTGAAAAAAGGACCATATATCAATCCTCGCATCCTGAAAAAAGTTCAGGCTTTAACTCCAGGAGATAAAACTGTGATTAAAGTTTGGGATAGAGCTTGCTCTGTTACCCCAGAAATGGTGGGTATTACTATTGGTGTTCATAATGGTAAAACTCATTTTCCAGTTTACGTTGTTGAAAATATGGTAGGACACTGCTTAGGCGAATTCGCTCCAACCCGCAAATTTATATCTCATGGCGGTAAAGCAGCTAAAGCTCAAGCTAAAGGTAAATAAGAAGCATTAAGTTCAAAAAATTTATGGAAATTAAAGCCAGTATAAATGATTTGAGAATGTCACCTCGCAAAGTGCGTTTAGTCATCGACTTAATTCGCAAAATGCCTGTTGATGCAGCTCTAGCTCAACTCAAATTCACTAATAAATTAGCCACTGAACCAGTAGCTAAAATGATTGAATCTGCTATCGCTAACGGTGTTAATACCTACGGTTTAGATCGAACTAATTTATTTATTAAAGAAATTAGATCTGACGAAGGAACAACTTTAAAACGTTGGATGCCTAAAGCTCATGGTCGTGCTACTGTAATTCGTAAGCGTGGTGCTCACGTTAAAGTAGTTCTAGGAGAAATTGCTGATTCCGGAAAACATGAGAAGAAAGTAGTTAAGACAGAAGCTCCAATGAAGCTTGAAGATTTAGCTAAAGAAGCAGAAAAGACTTCCAAGACTTCTAAGAAAAAAGAAGCTGAC
>Ga0302215_10001721_pt1 | contig 15408 bp, 12 predicted proteins | sample II_Fen_N3_1_FD_194580 | JGI IMG/M metagenome (GOLD analysis project Ga0302215, IMG submission 194580) | Peat permafrost microbial communities from Stordalen Mire near Abisko, Sweden - II_Fen_N3_1 | ecosystem: Environmental > Terrestrial > Soil > Wetlands > Permafrost | place: Sweden: Abisko...
GTCTTAGTTCCGGATCCTGTATAATTAGACCATACAACAGGATTTTCGTTTGTATCTAACACCCAAGGATATGACGATGTTCCATTTATGTTGTTTTGATTCCAGTCAATATACACAGCCAGATATTGATATAGAAAAGTTTGCCCTGTTACAGTAACGGATATAGAGTAACTTTGTCCCATTGTAACCTCTCCGGGAGTTACCTGAGGGGTCGTTCTTCCATAATCGCTATGCCATGCTTTTGCACCCGAACCGGCAGTAGTATTATTAATTCCGGCAAAGGTTACATTGGTAATGTAATCACCATATTGGTGACAAGTAGATGTTTGGTCTGTTCCAGCCCAGGGAACTTGTAATGCGGTTGGTGGTGTATACGCATGTACATTCAACGTTAACAAGAAAAAGATTCCTGCTACAGATAATCTTTTAATCACGAATTGTAATTTTTTTTTCATGTTTTTTTAATTTAAATTATTACTATATATTCATCAATTATTTCTCTCAGTTTCACATCGGAGAAGTAAATGTATGAAGTTTTATTTGTATGAATATTCAGTCAACATATAACTCTTCTTTCTTTTCAATACCGTCTTCTAATGATATAATTGCTGGATTCACCTATGTTTGCATACATTAGCAATATACATTTCATTTACTCAACACTTTTTTTATACGGCTTAAAACCGACTGATAATTAATCTTATACCCCTCAAAGATATAGGATATAATTCACTCCACCAAGAATTTGACTAAATTTTATTAGCTGAATTTACAAAAAAACCGTGTATCCTGCATGAATACACGGTTTCAGGAGAAATATCATAATATTGGATTTGTAAATATTCTTTTTTTTGTTAATCATAAAATAAGATTACTACTTATTTCTTCACCAATTTCTCAAGAAACACATAATTATTTACACACATAAATACGGATTTTCCCAACCTGAAACACATAGGTTGTGTATATCGTTAAAGACTGAATTATTATAGGGCATCGCTTTGCCTTGTTCAATAATTATTTTAAGCGGCTTCAGTGGTTGAAATGTAATTCTTTCAATCTCTATGTCCGGTAAATTCAATTTTGCTCCCAGATAGAAATTGCGGACACCACGCGGACCAGTCACAGTTCCATTTTTAAAGAATGATAGTACTGCTTCTTTATCATTTCGTTGTAATTCGGGCATTACGCTCAGAAAAGCAAGTCCTGATTCGTAACCCATTACTGCAAATAAAGATGCTTTTTTACCTGTTGCAGATTCATACAACTTTTTGAAGGATAGGTTGTGAACTGAAGTAGAATAATAATTCCAGCCTGAAGCTGAATAGCATTTAATATCCAGGTTTCCTATCTGGCTTATGATTTCATCGGATGCCATGTGAGGTGAAACAATGAGCGGTATTTTTCCATAAAGTGATGATTCTTCATATGCTTTGAAAAATTCAAGTGCTTCATTTCCACACAGCAATACATGCAGATAGTCGACTTTACTTTTCTCAATTTTTTCGAGAAAGGCGGGAAGAACAGGCAGAATGGATTTTAAATCTGGGTTATAAGGTATAATATGCATGTCCATTTCTGTAGCTCCAGCACCTATCGCACCCTGCCAAAAGGCGCTATGCATGTGATATCCTGCATCGTATACCGACATGAGCATTGCACCTTTTCCTTTATATGTAGATTGGCTCCAATGTCCTAATGCATATTCCATCTGCCAAATTAAAAAACTGTTACTAAATAAGTCAACAGGCAATGTATAAACAGGAGGCAAATATTCACCCATGTCAAAAAAGAATCCGATTTTATTTCGTTGTTGAATAGCAGGAATAATATCCGGAATAGATCTATAGCTAATAAATCCCGAAATAATATCTACGTTGTGAAATGAAACAAGTTTATTGATGGCAACCTTCACCAAATCTTTTTTTCCAAGATCGATATATTCAGGGAAAAATTGAAAGTATTTTTTGAATTTTTGTGGTATAGCAGCGTAAAAACCATCAATAATATCCTTCGTTAAATCTGGATGGATTGATGAATACGGAAAAAGAAAACCTATTTTTATTATTTTGTTCATGCCAAAATTATTTGTACTCAGAAAAACAAAAATACCCCTGAAAGTAATATCATTCGGGGGGACTAAAATACTATTCTCTTGTAGGGAAAATACCGCTAGTACAGATACAGGCATTCAGCACACAGTATGGCTGCATAATGCTTACCGGGTTGGAGCCTCCGTTAGGTGTAATAGTAACTGTTCCTGTAACTGCTCCACCGCCTACATTAAGCGTAGTATCAGGAGCAGTGCCACCATAGATATTTACACCTGTCGTACCTGCTAGAACAGTTGATCTGCCACCTGGATTTGCAGCATTTCCTGATGCTGAACTTGCTTTAATGGTAGCTGTTGCTGTTCCAATGGCAGCAGTGTGATTGTGTATTGGCATTTGAGCCAGTGTAAGGGTTACCGTTTCGGTATTCCCAACAGGATTTCCCTGTGTGTAATTTGTATTCGATGCAGTTGAAATACCTGCACCAAGTACTACACGACCACGCAGATCGGGTAAACCAAAATTTGATGTCCCGTTACCACCATAAATTGTTCCCAGCAAAGCAAATAGTGCTGAGTTTTGCTGAATTGTCAATAACTGTCCATTACAAGTTGCCCAACCATAAGGGACGAAATTAAAACCAAAATAAGCGATCATTGCTAAAAAAGCTTCCATAGATGTAATAATTAAAAGGGTTAATAATTCATTTGATTTATCTTAGATCAGCATGTTTTACGAACATTATATCTGATTTAATTTTTTATTTATTTGCAATCAATAGATCTACAATACTGTCGAGTCGGGCAGCATTCGCCTCAATAAAAACCTTAGCAGCTTCTTCCAGAGCCCGCATATTTTCAGGAGTTGCCACGTCCATGGCCGTTTTAGCTGTTTGAACCTGAGGCTCTAACCGGATATAGTTGCTCTGATTCTTAGCATCAATTGCCCCGAAGAGTTCATTTAACTCATAATCAACTGTTTCTGAATTGCCCGACATCAATATATCAATTAAAGGTCTTAGCCAACCAACTACTCCCCATTTCCGCGCTTTATGGTAAGGGTAAGGTTCGCCATGCGAACCAGTTCCAATAGAAATGATTATCATCTCGGTTGCATTTGGATAATTGGGTTTATCATCTCGCTGAAAAATCTCTTTAAATTTTGAAGTTCGTGCCTCGGCATAGGCACACATGGCTGGATTATTGGCAAACATACCTCCATCAATAAGATAAAGTGGAGCTCCGAATGTGGAATATATTTTAGCAGGTTTGAAATAAGTGGGTGCTGCTGAAGTTGAACGGGCAATATCACGCATTAGGTAATCGTTGGTAATTCCTTTAAGAGTATCAACCTGATTAAAAAATATGGTTTTCCTCTGAAAAATCTCATAGGCAGTAATCATGCAGGGTTTCAAGGCTTCGCTTAATTTTACATTTCCCAAATATCGGTGTAAAATCTGCTCTATATTGGTTACTGGGTATCTGGTTTCGAACAGTCCAAGCCAGTTGATGATACGGCGAGCCAACGGAATGGAAAAAATTTTCTCACCGTTTTTTAAATAAAGATCTACTGCATCTTGTGCACTGAATTTAGGCCTACCATTCTCGTCAGGTGTTACGTACATTGCAGTTAAAATACCTCCGGTGCTGGTTCCTGCCAATAAATCAAAAAAATCACTTACACGAAGTTCTTTGTTTCCACTTTTTACCTGAAGTTGTTCTTCAAGATAAGCTAGAATGACTCCCGGAAGTATCCCCCTGATTCCTCCTCCATCAATTGACAAGATGCAAATCCTTTTCATTGTGTTTATTTTTTGCATAGAATTACTTCCGACTTTGTATTTTAATTGCTTAGAACCTTTTGCTTTAATTGTATTTATCTATAAAGTTTTCATTTTTAACTTACAAAATGAATGATTGGGCATGTATATATTCAGTTATGAATATATATGCTGTACGACAATTAATTCAGGGGTAAAATTATGAAGAAGCAAACGCATATCATTTATCACTGCGTTCAAAGTGGCTGAACCTAGTGATAAATTTTAAATTTTAATACGATTTTAATGTCAATATTTATTGCTTACATGATTTTTACGCCACTGAATAGGTGATTCGGAGGTAATCCTCTTGAATTGGCGGCTAAAATTGGATAGTTCGCTATAACCAACCATTTCGGTGATTTGAGTCATGCTATAGTTAGGGTATTTACTAAGCAGGCTTTTGGCTTCTTCAATCCGTAATTGGGTAATCCAGCTATAAAAGTTCATGCCTTCCTGATTTTTAATAAACAATGAAAGAGTGGTACGTCCAATTTTTAAATAACGGGCCATTTCTTCAATATTTACATCTGTACGTAGGTAGTATTTGTCCTTTATAACTTGCTGTTTAAGTTCATTCCAATTGTATTTCTGAAGTGATTTTGGCCAGTCTTCAGTGATGATTTCATCTCCATTTATAGCTTCATCAATTATGACAAAAGTCCTCGGATATTGAATATAATAAATACCAAACGCCATATAGAAAAGTGTATAAATGATGGTTAAAACGAATGCTGTATCCCTTGTCACTAATAAACTAGATACACAGACAATAATACCGACTCCAAGTGCGGCTATAAAGCAATAGCGGATCCAGTTCAGTTGAATTATTAAAACATCTGAAAAGAAATTGGTGATTTTTTCTTCATATATATGTCCTTCTCTAAAAAAAATTCGGGATAACCAGATTAGCTGGATGATGTAATAAAGGAAGAATATTTCCCGAATAATCACTGTTGGATGGCTTGCTAATAATTTAACTTGGGTATATGTACTGAGTTGAAGATCTTTATTGTAGGCTGCAAAAATCAGGTATAGAATGAACAAGATACCAAGTGGTAAAAACCGTATGCTAATGTATCGCCATGTGATTAAGCGTGGATTGATAAGTGTTATAAGCGAAAAAGTAAATAAAAGTGCCTGAAATGATGCTAAAGTTATGCTTTCTATAGGTATAAAATTCACAGTTGGAGCATTAACCAACATTTCATAGATTTTGAATGCCGTAACTGATAGGTAGGCTAGAGCAAGAAATCGGAGGGATATGCGATACTTTTTTATCCCTTTATTTATGGGCAAAGGGATTGCTATAAAAACCAGAGCCATGCAAGCACAACTAAAAATTAAGGCCGTATTTACAAACAATAATGCTGCTTGTTCCATATAACGGATCGATTAATTAGTGATTTTTAATGGAATTGATATAATCAAATTACTGATTTATTTATAATTACGCTGCAAATATAAACAAATAAGGCAGAACCTCATCGTCTGCCTTATTTTTTTTACGGTTATATTGCTTATTGCTTGACATAACCTTTCGATAATTAATTACCTTCCCATGTGCCGTTATTTCTTCTTCACGGCTTTGCTTTCGTGCTGCTTTTACTTGCTCCAATACGGAGAGCTTCTTTTTCTGTTTCATTCTTATTAAGTGTTTTTTGTAACAAAGATTCATTTAGTCTTTTTTTATTCTCTATGTATTTTGGTTGTGAATATATATTTTCCTTTTTCCATTTTCGACTTCTTCAATATCAACATTTACGAGTGAGGTAGGTAGGATAGGGGCAATATTTTCTGACCATTCTATAAAACATAAGTTACCACTGTATAAATATTCTTCTGCACCAAAATCCAGCGCTTCCTGAATTCTGTTGATACGATAACAATCAAAATGGTAAATTATTTTCCCATTTGCGGCTTCATACTCGTTAACTATTGAGAAGGTTGGAGAGTTTACTGTTTCTGACACTCCCATTGTTTCACATATTGATTTTATAAAGGTAGTTTTACCAGCACCCATTTTACCATTAAATGCAAAAATAGTATTTTCCCCAATTTGGTCAATAAATTCCTGAGCAGTTTTATTGATACTGTCCAACGATTGTATTTCGAGTGTTGTCATTTTTTTACCTAAACCCTTAAAAGGGAACTTTGTTATTTCGATTTATTTTAATTTAGAGTCTAAAGCCTCTTTTCTTTCTTGTATTTGCTTACAAATATACAGCTAAAAATAAATATTCAATTCTCAGGGCTTTAATTCTGGGTTAAAATAGTCGTAAACTATTGATGCTCTGACTTTTCCTACTATGTCGCTTAATTCACTTATTTCTGAGCTTCTAATTCGTTTTACGCTTTTGAAATGCTTTATCAGATCATTTTTTGTTTTTTCGCCGATTCCGGGTATTGAGTCTAATTCAGAAGCTATTTGTGTCTTACTTCTTTTGTCGCGATGGAAGCTGATAGCAAAGCGGTGAACCTCGTCTTGCATCGATGCCAATAGTTTGAAAAGAGGGTCGTGTATTTTTAACCCAATGGCTTTAGCAGGAAAACCATAAAGTAATTCTCGTGTATGGTGTTTGCTGTCTTTTGCTAATCCAGCAATTGGTATGTTTATTTTCAATTCGTCTTCTATTACTTGTCTGATAACTTCCATTTGACCCACGCCGCCATCGGCAATAATTAAATCGGGTAGGGAAGTGGACTCATTTAACATTCTTGTATATCTTCTACGTACTACCTCTTTCATCGAGGCGTAGTCATCCGGACCTATTACGGTTTTAATGTTATATTTTCGATAGTCTTTTTTCGATGGTTTTGCTTTTTTGAATACCACGCATGCAGCTACAGCATCTGACCCTGAGATGTTTGAATTATCGAAGCATTCAATTGTCATTGGTGGCTTATCCATTTGCAATGCTTCCTGAATGCTTTTAAGTAGCTGAATTGCGCGCTGATCCGGATTAAGTTTCTCAGCTTGTTTTAATTTATCCAATTTAAACTGACGTACATTTTGTAATGCCAATTCCAATAGTTTTTTTCTATCTCCCCGCTGAGGTATTACTACGGTAGCATCTTTCAGTTCGTAATTTATTTTAAACGGAACAACAATTTCTTTCGAATTACTTTTAAGTCTTTCTCGTAATTCTACTATGGCCATTGCTAATAGGTCTTCTTTGTCTTCGTCCAGTCGTTTTTTGTATTCTATGGTGTAACCCTGAATGATGGAACCTTTTGAAATACGAAGGATATTTACAAAAGCCGAATTATCATTTTCATCATAGGCAAAAACATCTGTATTTTCAACTACTGTGTTAGCTATAATAGATTTTGATTTATAATTTTCTATTAATTCGTATTTCAGTTTTAATTGGTGTGCTTCTTCAAACTTAAATTCCTTTGCAAGTTGTTGCATTTGTTCATACAACACCTTACTTATTTCGTTGGCATCGCCTTCAATAATCTGCCGAATTTGTTCAATTGTTTTTTTGTATTCGTATTCTGTTTCTTTCCCTTCACATGCACCTTTGCATTTATGTATATGGAATTGTAAGCAAACTTTGAATTTGCCGGCATTTATATTTTCCTTCGTTAATGGTAATCGACATGTGCGGATAGGGTAGAGTTCATGTACAATTTCCAGAATTGAATTAATGGTGTAGTTCGAGCTATATGGTCCGAAGTATTGTGCACCATTTTTAAATATATTTCTTGTTTTGAAAATTCGTGGAAATGTTTCGTTAGTAATACAAATGCTAGGGTATGTTTTACCATCTTTTAATAAAACATTGTAACGAGGTTGATATTCTTTTATTAGATTATTTTCTAATAATAGTGCATCTTCTTCCGTTTCTACAACTATATATTTTAGTGAACAAATGTTTTTTACCAGTACATTAGTTTTACCTTGTTCGTGAATTTTGTTGAAGTAGGAGCTGACTCTTTTCTTTAGATTTTTCGCTTTTCCTACGTATATAATTTCATCATTTGCATTATAATATTGGTACACTCCTGGTTTGTCCGGTAGTGCGTTTACCTGTTCTTTTAATGTATTTGATGGATTCATAACTTTGTTTCCACTTGTTCCACGTGGAACAAGTATTTTTGTTGTTTGTTGTTTGTTCCACGTGGAACAAGTGTTTTGGAGACTCTTTTCTTCTCGCTGTATGGGTGTAGCCCGTACAGCGCAGGGTTTCGAGCCGCACAACGTGCGGCTCGAAACCCTTATCTGCCGAGTAGTACTAATAATATGTTTACATCACTTGGCGAGATTCCCGGAATACGGCTCGCTTGCCCGATGGTCTCAGGTGCTATTTTGGTTAGTTTTTGGCGTGCTTCAGTGGAAAGCGATTGAATGGAATTATAATCAATTCGTCCGGTTATAGGTATATGCTCTAAGCGGAGGAGCTTTTCTGCAATTAATTTTTCGCGTTCAATGTAACCTTCGTACTTCAATAGTACTTCTGTTGCCTCAATTATCTCCTCTTTCCTTGATGTGATTTCGTCCAGTTTTTCCTGTAGGGCCGGAACTGCTTCTGCCAAATCGAAAATACCTAATTGTGGACGAAGTACTAAATCGCTGAGCTTGCACCCATGCTTCAGTTCAGATGAGTTTTTGCTTGCCAAAAACTCATTAATGTTTGTCGGTTTGATCGAGTAATTTTCTACAAACGAACGAAGTTTGGCTTGTTCTTCTTTCTTTGTTTGCAGTTGGTCAAACCTGTTTTTTGTTGCAAAACCAATTGAATATCCTTTTTCGGTTAGGCGCATGTCGGCATCATCCTGACGAAGTATCAACCGATACTCGGCACGAGAGGTGAACATCCTGTAAGGTTCGTCAACGCCTTTGGTTACTAAATCGTCGATGAGTACGCCAATATATGCTTCGTTGCGACCCAGAGTAAATTCGGTTCCTCCATGGCAGTTTATATGTGCATTGATGCCGGCAATGAGACCTTGTCCGCCTGCTTCTTCGTAACCTGTGGTTCCGTTTATTTGTCCGGCGAAGAAAAGATTTTTGATTCTTTTCGTTTCGAGCGTATGTTTTAGTTGGGTAGGATCGAAGAAATCGTACTCAATAGCATAGCCTGGACGATAGAGTTGTGCATTCTCTAACCCCGAAACAGTTTGTATTGCGTCGATTTGTACCTGGAGTGGGAGAGAGGATGAGAACCCATTTAAATAGTATTCCTGTGAGTTCACACCTTCGGGTTCCAAAAATAATTGGTGCGAAAGTTTATCGGCAAAAGTGACAATTTTTGTTTCTATACTCGGACAATATCGTGGGCCTATACTCTGAATTTGTCCGTTGTAAAGCGGAGAATCTGCTAATCCTTTTCTGAGTTCATCGTGCGTGTTTTCGTTGGTGTAGGTAATCCAACAGCTTCGTTGAGGGAGTTCTCGTTTGGCTTCTTCGAGGAATGAAAACTTGTGGAAGTCTTCATCTCCGATTTGTTCGGCCATTTTAGAGAAATCAATCGTGCGCCCATCGATACGACAGGGTGTACCTGTTTTCATACGGTCGGTAGAAAACCCGATGGATTTGAGTTGTTCTGTAATGCCGAATGATGATGGCTCTGATATACGTCCACCCACTAATTGGTTCTTGCCAAAGTGCATTAATCCACTTAAAAAAGTTCCGGCGGTGAGGACGACAGATTTTGCTCTCATTTCTACTCCAAGTGCAGTAATAACACCCACAACTGCGCCGTTATTAATGACCAGTTGCTTTACTGTATCTTGCCAAATATAGAGATTTGGCGTGTTGGAAACGGTTTGAATCCATTGTTGTATAAACTCGTGACGGTCGCTTTGGGAGCGGGGGCTCCACATAGCCGGTCCTTTTGAGCGGTTAAGCATGCGAAATTGTATGGCGGAGCGATCGGTAATTATACCCATGTGTCCACCAAGTGCATCGATTTCACGCACTATTTGTCCTTTGGCTATACCCCCTACAGCAGGGTTACAACTCATCTGACCAATTTTATTCATGTCCATGGTGATGAGCAGGGTTTTTGAACCCATATTGGCTGCTGCACATGCTGCTTCGTTTCCGGCATGACCGGCACCTATAACGATTACATCGTAGTTGAAATTCATTTTTTTATTGACTATTTACTCATTTAGCAGTTACTATCTTTCTGTCTATTGAAGTGGGATAGTAAATGTGCACTAATAACAATGCTTGATTATCTAATGTTTTGGGTTGCAAAGTTATAAAAATGCTGTGACTTACACACTGTTTTTTGTACACTGTCCAGAATTTGGAGAATACAATCTACTTTTGGAATTATGCAGGCAGGGTTTCAGAATAGGCAGTCGCAGGTTTGATACACGCAGGAACGATTCTGAGGTTCGCAGGATTGATTTTGATAGTTGCAGGAACGATTCTGACTAGGACAGGATTGATTCTTGTAAGTGCAGGAGGGATTTTGATAAACGCAGGAGCATTTCTTTTAAATGCAGAAGAGATTTTGATAAGTGATGTTATAAAATTGAAAGTCGATGAAGCAGTAATGCTCCATCGACTTTGCTTTGTTGAGATATAGTGAATAGAAAGATCAATTATTTTACGGTTTTGAATTCGATGCCACCTACTTGTTTATATTCGGGACTGATAGCTCCAAATGCTGATTTGATATATATTTTGACATCAAATGCAATGTCGGATAAACCTGTGATGGGTTCGTAAAGAACTTTATCGCGGGCAATGCGTGCGTTGCTAAGTGCAACAGCAGCGAGTTTTGCCTGATCGTTTTTATCGCTCATATTGTTGTAAACTGCCTTTATTGCCTCTATTTTAAGCTCAGGTTCGTTTGGTTTAAACTGAGGAATATTATCCAGATGTAGCATTAATTTGCTGAAATTATCTAGGCGATTATCGTAGCTTGTTTGTGCCGACGATATTTGTTTTGTTTCGTTATCGGTACTTTGGACTTGTTGAGTTGCATTCGTAGGTTTTAAAGCTGAAGCTCTTTCGCCTTTGATTTTACGGGCTAGTGATTTGGCTGTTTCATCCATTTGCACTGTTGTTTCGGTTGATTTGAGTGAATTCAACAATCGGGTAGTGAGTTTACTCAGTGGTTCGAAAGCAGTTTCTCGTTCGGCAGCTGCTATTTTGTAGGGAGAAAGTGCATTGTTATAGTCGGCAATTACTGCTTTCGCATTGGCTAATAATTTTTTTAAACCGGCCAGCTTGATTGCATCTCTTGACGGATTGTAACGTTCGGCGTACGAATTTACGAAATTCACTAAATCTTGGAAGTTGGCTACATTCTTTGAATGACCAGTTTCATTTGTTTTGCTCATTTTTGATAAAATTTTGATTTTAAGGTACTTTTTTTTATTTTATGTCAATTATTGCAGAATGTGTTGTAAACAAGTTTATTGTGTGTTAAATTAACATGCTGTAAATCTATAAAAAATTTAATTCAAAAAAAATAGTTATCTCTATTCTTTTTAGATTATTTAAGAATTGCAACGGAAAGATTTTTTGTACAAATAGCTTTAAATGATACTACTAAGTATTGTTAATAATGGTTTGTGTGAGTTTTTTGTAATAATTTCAATTAATTTTACATTAAGGTTTTTTAAGGGTTTGGTGTGAGTTGATTTTTATATCAATGTTAGCGATAAAGTAATTGACATATTGGTGTAAACGAGAGTTTTTTTTCTAATGTGTATATTAGTTGGAGATATCGTTTCAACCGCTGACAGTTCTTGCAGGGTTGGGGGTGCTAGTGGTGGATAAATTGAATTTTGTGGCTAAGGCCTAATTTAAGAATGAGTTGAAATAGAAATGTTTTGATTTTTTTTATAACATTATGTTAACCCGTAGTGTATTTAGAAAATACTATTGATATTACTTGGGGTTTCTTGGCAAGCCAAGCGTACCCCAAACCCCACTTCATTTTTTTTCTTGATAAAAAAAACGAAGCAAAAAAAATCAAGACTGCGCCCGCTGCACTCAAAAAACTTACGCTTGACGACTGAAATACTCCAAACTCCTCCCTCCGGTCGTCAGACAGGAGTATTTCTACGTCGTCTGCACTTGTTTTTTGGCTTAGCGGACGAGGTCGCTCGTTAGTAAACCGCGCGCAAACCGATAGGGTTTAAATTATTATTGAAAGTATCTATTAAATGCACTACGGGTTATGTTACTTATAGTCTTTGAATTATATTTTCTTAGTAACTAACTTTGTGTATGCTAAGAAAATAATAAGGAAATGTTGGACATGTGAAAATGATGTAGTAGTTTTGTGATAAACTAAACGGTACTTATGCTAAACTACTATTATAGTGATTCGATTGCTAGGTTCTTCATGAAAAATTCGAATGAGATAATTGGAGAAATAACAAATTCTAATCAATTTGATTCAACTAATAATCAAAATAAATCATGGAATCAACAGATTGACATTCTGAAGGAAGCCCTTCGTGACTATCAGGGAATGATTTACTTTGAGTTCTCAATACCAAGAATGGGAAAGCGTGTTGATTGTATTTTGATTATAGAAAATATCGTTTTTGTGGTTGAATTTAAGGTTGGTGAGAAAGAATATTTGAGTACTAATTGTGATCAGGTTTGGGATTATGCACTTGACTTGAAAAACTTTCATAAACCAAGTCACGATGCTTTATTAGTTCCCTTGTTAGTAGCCACTGAAGCGCCTTCAATGAACTTTCAGTTTTTGGAGACTTCTCACGCAGATAATCTTATTAGACCTTTAAAAGCGAACAAGAAGAACCTTAAAGAAATTATAGAGTATTGTATTAAAAACGAAAAAAGTTGTAAGGTGATTAATGGTGATGATTATGTGAATGGAAGTTATTCGCCAACGCCAACCATAATTGAAGCTGCTGTATCAATGTATAGAAATCATTCGGTTGATGAGATTACCAGAAAAGATGCCGACGCGAAGAATCTTACTGATACAACTAATTCGGTTTCAAAGATTATTGAACGTGCTCGGGATGAAAATAAGAAAATAATTTGTTTTGTAACAGGTGTTCCAGGTGCAGGAAAAACACTTGTAGGACTTAATGTTGCAACCAAACATTTGGATAATGAAAAAGCAACTACTAGTGTTTTTTTGTCAGGGAACGCTCCTTTGGTTTCAATTTTACAAGAAGCACTGGCAAGAGATAAAGTTAGACGTGAAAAGGAGAAAGGTATTAGGCTTACTAAGGGTGAAGCTAGAAAGGAAGTGAAGTCTTTCATTCAAATTATTCATCATTACAGAGATGCTTATTTAGTTGATAAAAAAGCTCCTTATGATCATGTTGCCATTTTTGATGAAGCTCAACGAGCCTGGAATAAGGAACAGACTGTCAATTTTATGCGTCGGAAGAAAAATCAACCGGATTTTGATTATTCTGAGCCCGAATATCTTATTTCTTGTCTTGACAGGCATGAAGATTGGGCAGTCATTGTTTGTCTTGTGGGTGGTGGACAGGAAATTAATACAGGTGAGGCAGGTATCTCAGAATGGTTAAATGCAATTAAAAACTCGTTTCCTGAGTGGGAAGTTTGTATCTCTCCTAATCTTACTGATAGTGAATATAATGCCGTGGAAGCTATTGCAGAAATTGAGAAAAAATGTAAAACCAATTACGATCCTAATTTACACTTGTCAGTTTCCATGCGATCGTATCGAGCAGAAAACGTATCACTTTTTGTAAAGCAATTGTTAGATTTAGACCTGTTTGGAGCAAAAGATACCTTGCAGAAAATATCAGATAAATATCCAATTGTAATCACTAGAAATATTGAAACAGCTAAAAAATGGTTGAAAGAAAAAGCCAGAGGAAGTGAACGGTATGGAATAGTTGTGTCTTCACAGGCATATAGGTTAAAGCCTTTGGCAATAGATGTTCGTGTAGAAATGGATCCAGTGCATTGGTTTTTGGGAGAAAAGGATGATGTAAGATCATCATATTACCTCGAAGATGTGGCTACTGAATTTCAAGTGCAAGGACTTGAGCTTGACTGGGCCTGTGTAACATGGGATGGTGACTTACGTTATACACAAGAAGATTGGAAATCATATTCTTTTGTAGGAAATAAATGGCAGAACATTAATAAAGAAGAGCGAAAATTATATTTAAAAAATGCCTATAGAGTATTACTTACCCGCGCCCGTCAAGGGATGGTAATAGTGGTTCCTGAAGGAAATGTAGAAGATCATACAAGAAATCCAGCCTTTTATGATGACACTTTCGAGTATTTAAAAGACATTGGTTTGAGAGTTATTTAATTCAGTTTTTTAGTAATGAGAAAAAATAAGATTTTTGAAGCTATAAGTTATATTGCAGGGTATAAAAATCATTATTCAGGCAATTCACGTTTTGATATTCGGCAATATATTTCTTGGGCGCATGAGTTTGAGACTATTTATGCAAAAACTAATTGGGAGGATCAGGATTATATGTTAGCTGTAGAGAGTTTTACGAACGAAAAGATAATGCGTTCACTGGATTGTTAATTTTAAATGATAATTTGATTAGTATGTCTAATCTTCCACATCGCCGCTCAATCCGCTTAAAAGTCTATGATTATGGTTGTGAGTGATTATATTTCATAGCACTAGTGTTCGTAAATGAACAATTTCAGCCCAAAATGTATTGTAGTAGGTACAATTTTGCTTGTGTTTGCTAGTGTAGATTGATTAACAGAACAATAAATATAGATTTACGATGGATGGATACGAATCGAATCGCCGTGATTTTTTGAAGAAACTGGGCTTAATAGCCGGAAGTGCTGCACTTTCAGTTACCGGTGTGAATGGTGTTGCGGAGTTAATTACCGAAAAGAAAGAGAGTTTTACGCTTACCAAAGAACAAAGCGTATTTGCTAAGAAATATGAGAAATGGCTGAAAGAGTTTCATGCTATGGCTAAGTTTCAGGTGAATGACCGCGAACACCCAGAGAATAACAAAAGGCTGGTGGCGCTATCGGAAGAGGCTAAAGTGTGGCAAAAAGAGTTGATTGAACATATGAAGGATGAGAATTTTGCCCGCTATTTTATGGTTTTGACCGAGAAGGTTACGGCTACTATTTAAAAAACTTATAGGCCAGGGCTAGACTGTTTGCTTGAGGGGGAAATACTCATTGGAGATCTTGCTCTGATAAATGTTGGGTTTTATGGGTTCAATCCAGTTTTTGTAGCTAAGTATTAATATATTGATTCTAAGTACATGACAAAAATTAAATATCCCAGCGTAAATCGGTGTTTTGCAAGTGTTTAATTAGGGGATGTCCGCCCCAAAACCCCGACTTACTTTTTGTCTTGAAACAAAAAGTAAGCAAAAAGTTCAAGACTGCGCCCGCTTCGCTCGAAAAACTTACGCTCAGTTGGCTAAAACCGTCCAACTCGCTCCTTCGTCGCTCAAACAGGACAGTTTTTTAACGCCAACTTCACTTGTTTTTCGGTTCACCGGACGATGTCACTCGTTGGAAAACTCTGTGCAATCAATAGCTTTTAAATTGCTATTGAAAGTATCTATTAAGCTAGGGGTTATCATATTTTACTTCTGTAG
>Ga0302215_10001723_pt1 | contig 15399 bp, 14 predicted proteins | sample II_Fen_N3_1_FD_194580 | JGI IMG/M metagenome (GOLD analysis project Ga0302215, IMG submission 194580) | Peat permafrost microbial communities from Stordalen Mire near Abisko, Sweden - II_Fen_N3_1 | ecosystem: Environmental > Terrestrial > Soil > Wetlands > Permafrost | place: Sweden: Abisko...
ATTCTCCCTACTCATCGTTTGCTTGATGCTGCGTACGAATCGGCAAAAGGCTGTTCTAAAATTGGAACAACCGGCAAGGGAATCGGTCCGACTTATACCGATAAAGTGAGTCGCAATGGAGTTCGTGTAGGTGATATTCTTCATAATTTCGAAGAAAAATACAATGCAGCCGTTGCCCGTCATATAGAAATTCTGAAACAATATAATTTTGAATACAACTTACCGGAACTTGAAAAAGCATGGTTCGAAGGTATCGAATGCATCAAACGTTTTGAATTGATTGACAGCGAACATTTTGTAAATAACGCACTGAAAACCGACAAAAAAGTTCTGGCCGAAGGCGCACAGGGAACCATGCTCGATATTGATTTCGGCTCCTATCCTTTTGTTACTTCTTCAAACACCATTTGTGCGGGTGCTTGTACCGGTTTAGGTGTAGCTCCCGGAAATATCGGTCAGGTCTTTGGTATTTTTAAAGCATATTGTACCCGTGTTGGTAGCGGCCCATTCCCAACAGAATTGTTCAACGAAACCGGCGACGAAATGCGTAAAATCGGCTCTGAATTTGGTTCGGTTACCGGACGTCCACGCCGCTGTGGCTGGATTGATCTGGTTGCGTTGAAATATGCGGTTATGATTAACGGAGTAAGCCAACTCATCATGATGAAAAGCGATGTCATGGATGGTTTTGAATCGATAAAAGCATGTGTTGCTTATAAAATTGGCGGACAGGAAGTGGAACAATTTCCGTACGACCTCAATGATGGTGCAGAACCTGTATATGTTGAACTTCCGGGTTGGAAAACCGATATGACTAAGATGCAGAGCGAGGATGAATTTCCGGAAGAATTCAATACATACATTAGTTTTCTGGAAGAAGAACTTGAAGTTCCTATAAAAATTGTTTCAGTCGGACCCGACCGCGAACAAACGATTATCCGGTATCAGGATTAAAAAAATTTAATTCAACGAATCTGGTCTCTGCCATTTTGTCTTATGGCAGGAAATTTGACGAAAATCGGATACAAACAATTAAAATCAAAGCTTATGTTATTCGGATATGTTATTTTCGGTATTTTTGCATTAATCAGTTGGTTAATTCAAAATAATTTGAAATCTAAATTCCAACGATATTCCAAAATTCCAATTCCACGCGGAATGACTGGAAAAGATGTGGCAGAAAAAATGCTTCGTGACAGTGGAATTTATGATGTACAGGTAATTTCTACGAATGGTCATTTAACCGACCATTATAATCCTGAAACGAAAACGGTAAACCTGAGTGAAAATGTTTACGGTTCGAGTAGTGTAGCTGCAGCAGCCATTGCTGCTCACGAATGTGGTCACGCCGTGCAACACTCGTTGGCTTATGCACCACTAACTTTGCGTTCCAAACTGGTACCGGTTGTGAGTTTTGCTTCAAACTGGATGCAATGGGTTTTACTGGCCGGAATCATTTTTGTTCATTCTTTTCCACAACTTCTGCTGGCCGGTATTGTCTTGTTTGCAATGACTACCCTGTTCAGTTTTGTTACACTTCCTGTTGAAATCAATGCAAGTGCCCGGGCCTTGGCATGGCTCAACACAGCCGGTATTACAAACTACGAAACCCATGATCAGGCTAAAGATGCCTTAAAAACAGCCGCTTATACGTATGTAGTTGCAGCATTGGGTTCGTTGGCCACGTTGGTTTATTACATATTGATTTTTATGGGCGGAAGCAGAAGATAGACCCCTAACCCCCTAAAGGGGGCTTTTGAAATAATAAGATAAAGAGTAGTAAAATCAGAAATGAGGAAATATAAAATTATTCCCTCATTTTTTGTTTAGTTTGAATTCAAATAGATTTTTCGGAATTGGAATAATTTGTTACCTTTGCAACTCTTAAAAATGGCTCCGTAGCTCAGCTGTATAGAGCGTCAGATTCCGGTTCTGAAGGTCATGGGTTAGAATCCCATCGGGGTCACGAAATGTAAATGGCAGTGCAACTTAAAGTTGTACTGCCATTTTTTTGGTCAAAAACGATTTCAATTCACTTCTGAAATATCATTTTAAAACACTTCATGTATCATTTAAATATTGACAACTGGAGTTAAGAATGAATCCATTTAATTAAACTTAGTTTAAAGAAAGTTCTTATTATAAAGCCATTTAAACTTTTTATTACTTATCATGTTTATTTTCTCAAATTAAAATTAAAGGGTGGTCCTGTTACCACTATTTATTTTAACAGGTGAAGAACCGAAAAGCATTACGAGTAGGAAAAATCAAAAACTAAAAATGTATGAAAACAATAAACATGATTTCAAAGTCTCTGTTATTTGGATTAATCCTGATGTTGAGTACCAGTTTGTATGCTCAGGATCCGACTAAAGTTTCATCTACTATTTACAAAAAAGTAGTTCTTGATAATGAAAAAGTTCGTGTCATTGATGTTGAATATGCACCGGGAGTGGCTTCAGCCTATCACAGTCATCCGGCTCATGTGGCTTATTTTCTGACAAGCGGTAAAATGGAAATGACAACAAAGGGTGAAAAACCTGTAGTCATGGACGTAAAAGCAGGTCAGGCAGTTTATATGCCGGCAGTTACTCACATGGGAAAGAATGTAGGAACAACCACCATTAAACTGGTTATTGTGGAATTGAAACCACAACATGCGAAAATGGCAAAGACTGAAGATGCTAAAATGGATAAAAAATAGTACGTTGAAAACTCAAGTTTTACAAAGCAACCTGAATTCTGGGTTGCTTCTTTTGTGTTCTAAAGCTGTTTTCTTATCTTTGTAAATTACAAAAACCAAACAATTATTATCCATGAAAACTTCCCTCCTGCTTATTGATATTCAGAATGATTACTTCGATGGCGGAACTATGACGTTGGTAAATGCCGATAAGGCAAGTGAAAATGCAAAACTGATACTGGAGAAATTCAGAAAGCTGGGTTTGCCGGTTATTCACATTCGCCATATTGCTACAAAACCCGATGCAACTTTCTTTTTACCGGATACGTACGGGTCTGAAATTCATAAAAATGTTCTGCCCATTGAAAATGAAAAAGTAATTATCAAACATTATCCCAATAGTTTCAGGGAAACCGGACTGCTTGAATCCCTGAAAGAAACAGAAATTACCGGTTTGGTAATTTGTGGCATGATGACCCACATGTGCGTGGATGCAACCGTCAGGGCGGCGAAAGATTTCGGGTTTAATTGCACCCTCGTTGGCGACGCCTGTGCTACAAAAGAGTTGGAAATTAATGGAGAAAAAGTGAAGGCGGCAGATGTTCACAATGCTTTTTTAGCGGCTTTAAAATCAACTTATGCAACAATAATCTCAACAAACAATTATCTCACATCTCAACTTAAATAATTCAAATTGAGTTGCTCTCTTTCTAAGCACTTAGTAAATGAAAAGCGATAAGCATAATCATAAAAACAAGCATATACACATTGATGCTGACAAATGATTTCCTTAAATTAAGTTCAGCCATTTCTCCAAACGAAAGCTTTGCAAAAACACTTATAAAAAGCATATTCAGCACAAAAATGGATATAAAAAGAGGCAATGAACTGTGCAACAGAAACAGCGGAATTAGTAATGATGAAAATGAAGTGGCCACAATCCACGAAAATATTATTTTTCTCAGACCTGCAGGATTTATCGACTGATTAATCGTTGGAAATCCGGCTTCCTCATATTCCTTTCCGTATTTCAGCATCAACAGCCAGAAATGCGGAACCTGCCAGATAAAAATAAAAAAGGCTATAAAAACAACGGTTGAATTGAAGAGTTGACCTCCCGCCGCAGTCCAACCCATAAAAACAGGCACTGCTCCCACCAGCGAGCCCGGAATCACGGCATACGCAGTCATTCTTTTCAGGTTGGTATATAATCCGTTGTACCAAACTATATTGAATAGCCCAAGCAAAGCGGTGATTTCTCCGAAAGCTGAAAATAATAAATACAACCCTTCGAAGACAAGCAACACGGAAAGAATTAGCGCATTAACCGATGAAATTTGTCCGGCAGGAATTGGTCGATGGCAGGTTCGGGGCATTTTAGCATCGTATTTCCGTTCCTGAAATTCATTCAATGCACCGGAACCGCTGGCCAGAATAAAAACACCAATTGCGAGCTGAATTAATCGTATATCCGCATTCCCTGCAAATACAATATATCCTGTAGCCGCAGTAAAAGTAACCGCCAGTGAAACTCTGAATTTTATCAGCGTCAAGAAGGATTTCAGGGAGAAAGATTTCATTTCATGGTTTTGAGATATTCATTAATCAACTGAATATCTTTATCGGTAATAATTCCTTTGTACGATTTCATAACATCCTGTGGATATCCGGCCACAATATCCTGATTCGGATCGAGAATGGATGATTTTATATAAATACTATCCGCTTTAATCTTCCTGCTCGCACCATTCGTTGTAACTTCAACGGTTGATCCGTAAAATCCTTTAAATGTAGGTCCAACCATTTTCTTGCCATCGAAAGAGTGACAGGCAATACAGCCGTTTTTTTCAATCACTTTAAGCCCCAAACTATTATCAATTTTTTTCAGTGGCAATGCTTTTACCCATTTATCATATTGTGCCTGAGGTACTATACGGATAATTGCAGACATATAAGAGTGATTAACACCACAATAAGCCGAGCACAACAAATCATAATCGCCTAATTCACCGGGAATAAACCAACTGTAGTTATTCTTGCCCGGAACCACATCTTCTTTGATTCGGAAAGCAGGAACAAAAAATCCATGTATCACGTCTTTTGAAAACAAATTTACACGTACAGGTTTATTGATGGGCAAAACCAATGTATCCGAAACTTTGTTGCCCGGATATTCAAAAGTCCATTTCCACATCTGTCCCACTGCCGTTACATGCATGGCATTTTTCGGATCCTGACGCATGGGAAGAAATCCTTCCCAACCGATGTAAAACATAAAAAGCACCAGAATAACAGGCACAGTAGTCCAGGTTACCTCCAACAAAGTATTATCTTTTACCTGAGTGGCTTTTGGATTTCTCTTTCTATTGTATTTTACAATAAAATATATCATGATTCCGGTAAAAGAAACCAGAAAAAATACTCCAAATCCTCCGATTATCAGGAATGCTTTGTCAACACCCTGTACAAAATTTGATGCGTTACTGAACATAATTAGTTACGAGTTACAAGTAAGTTACAAGTCAAAAATGAAAAGATCACAATTAACGATATGCATAATCAATAAAAGTAATAAGTACTATTACCGCATAAAGCACAAAAATCATGGCTACTAATATGCGCAGCAGCAAACTTTCATATTTTAAATGCATGAAATAAGTCAATATCATAAAGGCTTTCACTCCGGCTATCAGAAGAGCCACAGTCACTCCAAAAGCAGCTAAATGAAAAGATGTTACGGTAATGGTTAGGAATGTCAGAAACATAAGCACTAACACTACCCTTGCAAGTATTTTGTAATCGGTTGTATGTGAAACGTTATTTGCCATTTTAATTTAGTTTAAATTATCAATCGGTCTTAAGTCTTGATTATAGGTTCTTAACTTTGTTAAGTAATTAAATACAACAACGGGAACAGGAAAATCCAGATTAAATCCACTAAATGCCAATAAAGTGCTCCATTTTCGAGATGAATATATTTCTGATAATGAAGCGTCCCTTTATTTATTTTGAATAAACAAATAGTAAGAAGCACCATTCCAACAAGTATGTGAAGTAGATGTAAACCCGTCATAAAAAAGTAGAGACTGAAAAACATCAGATCGCCTCTCTCCAGACTTGGCATTAAAGGCGAACCGGGATATAAACCATGTTCAAACTTCAGGCTCCATTCAAAGTATTTGTTGAACAGGAAAACGGTTGCCATCAATAAAGTTATTCCGATTAATTGCATGGATAATTTCCGGTTATTTTTTTGAATAGCCGACAATGCCATAGCAATGGTCATACTACTAATCAGCAACGCAATAGTATTTATTGTACCAATGGTTACACTTAATTCAAGACTTCCTTCATGGAAGTTGGCCGGATATTGGGCTCTGAAAACCGAATAAACCAGAAATAAACCACCAAACAATAAAAGTTCGGTAAAAATGAAGAGCCACATCCCCAATTTAGATGCTTCGTCATCTCTGTGTACTTCAATATGTGCTTCCTTCTCACTCATAATTATCAAGATTACCCCTATCCCCTAAAGGGGAATTGGGTTAGTTTGTCTATTTATTTTCCTTAATTATTTCTTCATAAAATTCACTACTACCAACTATAAACTACCGACTATAAACTATTCATAGTCATACGGATTTTCCTTAATCACCGGCGCTTCGTCAAAATTTTCAACTGAAGGTGGCGATGGAATTTGCCATTCCAGAGTTGAACCGTGCCATGGATTTGCAGGCGCAATTTCACCTTTTCTGACTCCCTGAACCAGATTATAAACCATTATGATTAATCCGGTTATCAGAATAAATCCGCCAATGGTGGAAATTACCTGTCCTACCTGAAATTGTGGTAAATAATCGTAATATCTTCGTGGCATGCCTTCAATTCCCAAAATAAATTGCGGGAAATACAACAGATTGAATCCCACGAAAATAGTTCCCCACGCATAAGTAGCTCGTTTCATATTATACATTCTGCCATACATTTTCGGTAACCAGTAATGAATGGCAGCGAAAAATGCAAATCCCATTCCTCCGAAAATGATGTAATGGAAATGCGCCACTACGAACGAAGTATCGTGAACCTGCACATTGGTTGCAACAGAACCCAACAAAAGACCGGTTGTTCCACCGATTGTGAACAGGAAAATAAACGAAAGTGCATACAGAAACGGCGGTTTTAAATCTATAGAACCTTTATACATAGTAGCCAGCCAGTTGAAAACTTTAATGGCACTAGGCACTGCTACAAGGAAAGTGAGCAGTGAAAAGAACCAACGTGCCTGATTGCTCATCCCCGAAGTAAACATGTGGTGACCCCAAACCAAAAATCCAACACCGGCAATGGCCAGACTCGACAAAGCAATGGCTTTGTAACCGTATATTTTCTTTTGACAAAATGTTGGAATGATTTCGGTAATGACACCCAATGCCGGAAGAATCATGATGTAAACGGCAGGATGCGAATAAATCCAGAATAAATGCTGAAATAAAACCGGATCGCCGCCTAAATCGGGATTAAAAAATCCGATTCCAAACAAACGTTCGGCAATAAGCATCAAAAGGGTAATTCCCACAATCGGTGTTGCCAGCAATTGCGTCCATGCTGTTGCGTAAATAGCCCAAGAAAATAAAGGCATATTGAAAAACTTCATGCCAGGAGCACGCAATTGATGAATGGTGACAATAAAATTTAATCCGGTAAGTATGGACGAAAAACCGAGAACAAAAGCAGCAAAAGTGGCCATAATCACATTGGTTCCGGTGGTGGTGCTGTAGGGTGCATAAAAGGTCCAGCCGGTATCGGGAGGTCCGTGTTGCATAAACTGTGAAGCTACTGCCAACATGCAACCAACGATATAAATCCACCACGAAAACCGGTTTAATTTAGGAAAAGCCACATCTTTTGCACCGATTAAAATAGGCAAAAAGAAATTGCCGAAAACAACCGACAATCCCGGAATTACAACCATGAATATCATAATGATACCATGAACGGTAAATAATCCGTTATAAACCTGTGGTTTCATAATGGTTTCGCCGGGTTTTATCAATTCGATGCGCATCAGCAATCCCATTATTGCCCCGACAAAGAACAGTACTATGATGGCATACATATACAACAAGCCAATCCGTTTGTGATCCATGGTGTAAATCCACGAACGAATTCCCGTGTATTTCCCCTTATGATCCAGATAACTTACATATTCCGTTTTTTCTTTATCATCGCTCATGATTCCTTATTTTTGAGTTTTCTTTTTGGGTTTAATTAAATAAACGACTATAAAAATGGCTATAAAAAACAACATCAATATTCCTGTTATTTTCAAAATGTCCAATGAATAACGCTGACCTGCTGGATCATAACTGAAACACAGCATCATGATTTTTTGAATAGTCGGACGCGGTTGATTTTTATTGGCTTCAATGACAGCCATTTTAAAATCAATCGGCAAAAAGGTAATCCCGTACAGGTACCGGGTAATCATACCACTCGGACTGACGGCAATAATTGCCGATGGATGTACAAAGTCCAATCCCACTGCTTTAGTAATAAAACCTGTTGCATGTGTAATATTGAAAATGGTGGCACTGTCGGTTGTCAGAAAAATCCAACCATCGCTATTCCCTTTTGCATACCGTTCGGTAAAGCGTTTTTTCTTTTCTTTTGCTTTTTCAGGTGTATCGCGGAAATTAAAACTAATGGTTATAACCTGATAATCTTTCCCTAAAACCAAATCGGTTTTCTGTATTACATTGCCAACACCTTCCAGCAACGGACTGCAAAGTCCCGGACAATCGAAATATACAAAGGATAAAATAGTAGGTTTGTTGATAAGCTGCCTCAGAGTCACCGGTTCAAATTTGTCATTTACAAATTTCAAATCCAAAGGCAAAGTGCTTCCAAGATGTTCAACCACACCTACTTCGGGGGATTGATCAACCTGAGCAAAACCACCAAAAGACAAACTAATGAATGAAAGAAATATAAAAAATATTTTCTTTTTCATGGTTGTTATTTTTTAGTTTCTTTTTCGTCCTTTTTTTGTGAATCTAAATACAATGCAATCATTATGGCACCACCCATTAGAGAAGTATCTTTAAGTAATTCCATTAAAGCAATTTGCCAGTTATCGGTAAATAAATGAGGAACATGAATAGTTGTAATAAAGAGAAATAACAGTCCTGCAAGCCAGAAACAGGCAATTTTCACGTACTTGTTCAACAAAATACTGATACTTGCTATGATTAACATAGCACCAATCAGCCATAATGTGAATCCTGCACCGGGAATAAATGTTGACATCATTCCCAACAACATATCTGACATCAAAAAATGATTCAAACCCATAATTCCAAAAGGCAAAGCGAATAAAATCCGTCCGATTATTCCAAGATTTTTCATGATTTTTATTTTTTAATTAGTACCTGATTTTTTAATTCTATATAAGTTGTAGAAAATATACAAGAAACATGAAAGCACCAAAAGCACACACGACGTGTAGGTGATAAGCAGCCAGATGGGTGCTTTTACCATTACGTTCCAGATAGCCCGCTTTTCAGTCAGCGAAGGTTTATCAGTGGGTATTCCTGCTTTTAGTTTGGTAAGTGATTCAATTTCACCATAATTATCATCACTTACTTTTACAATTACATCAAGATTTCCCACTTTATCGCCGGGCAGGTCGGTAGGAAAATTAAATTCTGCTTCACCGGCAGCGTTGGTTTTTAATGTTTTATCCACCTGTAACCGTCCAAAATAACGGTTTACAAACAACACGATTTCATCATCATGCAGAATAACCAATCCTTTCTTTTCGTGCGCAGCCACATTTACTTTTATTTTATGCGTCTGTGCATCAAAATTCAGATTTATTTTCACCAGTTTGGCTTTGGTAGGATCAAACTTTGAAAGTACCTGAACGTAGTTTTTATTAAAACTACGGAGATACGATATTATCAGCCAGCGTTGTTCTTCCGAATAAATATTCACGAACGAAGGCATAACCATTTTTCCGGTTGAAATAATATAAAAAATGTCGCCATCAGTACGTTTTTGCGTAATTGCTCCGGCCAGATCCGGAGGCATGGGTTTCAACGTTTTCAAACTGTTTTCTTTTCCCGGATTTCCGTGACAAGACATGCAACTTTTAGTAAAAAGTTCTTCACCTTGTTTGGCAGTAACAGGATTAAATTGAATGTAACTGTTTTTCTCACTTTTTTCAGCAGGAATATCCCAGTTTTGGGCAAACAGGGGCATGCAACTCAATGATACGAATAGTATAATGGAAATTTTAAAAACAATATTCTTTTTATACATAAGCATTTATATTAATATTTTGTATAATCTCTTACTACCAACTACTTACTTTACAGAATTAGTCTTTAAGTCCCCTTCAGGGGATTTAGGGGCTTCCTCTATCATTTCCTGAACCGGTATGATTGGAATCACCTTCGACAAAACTGATATGATAATCAGAACCAGAAGCATAGGTGCAATGGTAATTAATATTTCTGTCAACGTAGGCGTATAATGTTTAAATATATTGGGAACAAGCTGAATAGGCAGATACGGATGTTCCTGAGTAGGAACCACAATAATATACCTTTTAAACCACGCTCCTACAAGAACAAAAATAGATATCACAAGCATTGGAAGGGGTTTTCGCATTTTTTTAAACAATAGTAAAAATGCAGGAATAACCAGTCCCAAAAGTTGTGTCGACCAGAAAAGTATGGCATGTGTTCCGGTGAAAAGTTCGTTTATATGAATGGCTTCAAATTTCTTCATTTTATAACCCGGAACCATATATTCATTCAAATTGAAATACAGGTAAACCAGCGAAACCAACACAAGCAGTTTTCCCATGCGGTCGAAATGCATTTCGGTAATGTAATCCTGCAATTTATAATTGCTCCTGTAAAAATACATGGCAATAATAACCGCGGCACTACCCGACACAAAGGCTCCGGTAACAAAGTAAGGTCCAAAAATGGTGGAATCCCAACCGGCGCGTGACGTATTGGCAAAAAGCCACGAAGTAACGGTATGAATAGCCAGTGCCACAGGAATAATCAGAATGGATAAAAGCCGTACCGACTTTTTCAGAATATCAACCTGTTTTTCCGAACCAACCCAACTTAACGAAAGGAGTTCGTATATTTTTCGTCCGAATTTAGGAACGTTGGTCAGTTTTTCATTACATATTTTTAAATCGGGAATCAGCGGCAAATAAAGCAACAAAGCACTTATGACAATATAAATAGTAACCACCGTAATATCCCACACAATAGGCGATTGAACGCGTCCGTGAATGATGACGTTCAGCAACCTGTCAGGGCGTCCCATGTCGGAAACAATAACCAGTCCGGCCACCAAAGCAAAGGCAAGCGCGATAATTTCGGCAATACGGGCCAGCGGTGCCGACCATTTTGTACCCAACAATCCCAATATGGCACTGATAAGCATCCCGATTAAACTGGTAGCTACAAAAAATACAAAGTTCGAAATATACATACCCCACGAAACATAATCGCGGATACCGGCAACACCCAATCCATCACGGAGCTGAGTAAAATAGGCATATAAACACACCAGCAACGATGCACCCAAAAATCCCATCCAGATAATAAATGATTTATTGAGTCGGATATGCCGGAGCAAATCGGAAGTAATTTTGTCTGATTTTGATACTTTTGCCATAATATTCTAATTATCAATTATCTAATAACCAATATTAATTATGAATTGTGAATTGTTAATTATGAATTATTTACCTGTTCTTCGGTTTCATTCCGGTCTTTATCCTGAAACGGATATTCTTTTCCTTTCGGAGGAAGATAGTACACCCGTGGTTTGGTTCCCAGTTCGGGCATCAGTTGATAACCGCCGTTGTCGGCCAGCAATTTCCGGAATCGAACCGTTTCGTTGGTAGTTCCGTTGGTAACGGCATCTTCGTTTTCGTCGCCAAAATAGAAAACACCATTCGGACAAGCCGAAACGCAATACGGCAGTTTACCTTCACGCAAACGGTCGGCGCTGAACAAACATTTGGTGATGGTACCCTTTTTCTGAGGAACATTCAGTTCCACATTATACACTTTATCTTTATCTTCTTCGTCGTGCAAGGGTTTTGTCCAATTCAGATAGCGGGCGCTGTACGGACAGGCAGCCACACAAAAACGACAACCGATACACCGTTCGTTGTCAATCAGCACAATTCCATCGGGACGTTTATACGTGGCATCTACCGGACATACGGCAACACACGGAGGATTATCGCAATGCTGGCACGGTTTAGGCATATAATACGGCTGCGTATTCACCGATTCCTGCATTTTCAGGGTTTTGATATGCGACTGCTCGGGACGGAGATGATGCGCGCCCTGGCAGGCACCCATACACTTTTGAGCATTCTTGCACTTCGATAGGTCAATAACCATCACCCATCGTTTTCCGGGAATTCCTTCACGCCCTTCCTTCTGATTGTAAGTCAGTATTTCAGCTTTCGATTTCGGAACCTGCGATGCCAGATTGCGGTCAATCTCCATCAGTTGGTTCTCGGCAGTCAATACCTTGATCCGGTCAATTTGTTTTTTTCGTTTATCGTAATTAATTCCTGCAAAAATGGCTGAACCACCTAACACAGCTCCAACTCCTACATACCCCAGTTCCTGCAAGAATTCTCTTCTGTTTTTCTTTTTGGGCTTATCTTCTTTCTCACTCATTCTTCTTGAAATTAAAATTAGTAAATTGAAATAGCTGAAAACAAAAAATATTAACCGTAATATGTTGCTACAATCAATTGAATTATAAATATTTAAAATTCAACTTTACTATTGATTTTGCAATATATTTTAATAGTGATGCAAATATATAATAAAGATTTTATTATGCAAACAGAAATGAAAATTATTCATTCATTTAAATTAAAATAATTTCAATTTTACAATAAAACCAATATAAATACAAACAAATACAATTCAAAAAAAGCCCTGCAAACAGGTATGCAGAGCTTTTTTAGAATACAAAAAACCGGTTATTACATTTTTTTAGGCAGCTTCGGATGATTTTGGTTTTGCATCTCCGGCAGCATTTTTATTTCGTGTTGCACGGGCTTTCAAAGCTGCTTTGTACGATATAAGCAATTCATTGATTTCGTTTACCAATGCGGTATAATCCACAGTTGGGTGTTCAATGATAGCCAATTCTATAGATTTCAGATAATTCAACAAAGCCAGCGTAATTTCAGCTTTCACTTCCTTGGTTTTCATTCTCGGACGAGCCGATTTTACAGTTCTACGCAAATTTTGCGTTTGCTCCAGACTATGCTGCAATGGCCTTAATTCATTCAGGAAAACTATTAAACCTACAACAGTTAAAGCATCCTGTAACTGATCGTCAGCGTCCAATTTAGTGAACATTTGATTAATCCGTTCTGAGCGTGTTTTTGTGTTATTGGCAATAATATTGTTGAAATACTTTTCCACAAAAGGCAAAACCAACTTCAACGGTTCGGTTTGCGAGGCAACGCCGGCTTTGGATAAGGCTCTAGTTTGATCCAGAACGGCTCTCAACAAGTTTTCGCGTTTGTTCCGCAAAGCAATCAACACGGCTGTTTCAGGCTCTTTTTTGTAAACAATTTCCAAATTTCCAAGTAAAGGTTGTTTTTCCTTTAGCTTAGCATACATAGTGTTAATGTAAAGCGCTACCGGATCATATTTATCGGTAATCACCACAATACTGTTAATAAACCCCGGAAATTCCAGTTTTGGAATCCGCATAAACGAAAAAGTAGTAAAATTTCTTTTCATGTTAAAAAATTTTAAATTAATATTTCATTGCTCCCGGACAGCGCCACTCTTTTTTATACCTATCAACTAAACTACCTGTTAAGTTCCTAATCTTTAAATACAATCCCAAAATTTACTTTCCAATAGCAAAAAGCATTCGGTATAAATTATCTCTTTAATTATACGCTAATGCTTCACACGTTGTTTTGCAAGAATTATGCAAAACCAGATAATTAACAATATGCCAAACCTGACAGAAAAAATTGTTCATTTTTTCCCCAAATTCAAACTTTCCAGTGTTTATGGGAGATTTCTGAAAAATAGTGTTCGCGGTAAGGATAAAATTCTCTACGTTTTATGTGTTTATATGTTTTTAAACATACTATTTAATTAATTTTAAATCACCAAACGCGAACAACTAATAATGTCATATCTGACTAGTTGTCAGAACAAAAATACTGCCATTTTGTACAAACTGACACACAAACACCAAATCAAACATTTTACAATATTTAAGCTTTTTCAGTTTTGCAAACGAGCAACAGTCTGTTTTCTTTTTCAATTTGTACTTTTGCTCGGAGCAACGGTATGTTTTAGTTTCAAATTAGTGCGATGTTCACGGGCAAAACCACATTTATAATTTCGAAATATACCGATGCAGATTGCAACAGTACAAATATTTTTCACAAATGGCATGATGTACACGAGCAAAACTACATTTTTGATTTCAAAACATACCGGTGCAGATTGCAACGGTACAATTATTTTTTACAAATGACAGGTTGTTCACGAGCAAAACCATATTTATTTTTTGGAAATGTAGTTTTGCAAGTTGCAACGGTTTGATTTGTTTTTCAAAACAATTAATTTTTTTAGCAATGCAACTTTTCCAAAGTTTAAAACTTTGGAAAAGTTATGAATTCGCTGCGATTAGCTTTGACTTTGTTGATTTATAAATTAGAAATTGTATCTTTGACATCTTCAATATCTTCCAGCGTGGTAGTTACCAGTTGCGATTAGCTTTGACTACGTCGATTTTTAATTCAAAAATTGTATCTTTGACATCACAGACAACTGGACTTCAAACGGATGAAAACTTTGTTACGTTGTGATTAGCTTTCAAAAATTGTATCTTTGACATCACAGACAACAGTGACAAATAAATTAACCCAAGATTTACCGTTGTGATTAGCTTTCAAAAATTGTATCTTTGACATCACAGACAACTAGTGATAATTCCTTTATCAATGTTTTCGCGTTGTGATTAGCTTTCAAAAATTGTATCTTTGACATCACAGACAACGCGGGTGTTTATGTAAGGGAGTTGGAGCATGTTGTGATTAGCTTTCAAAAATTGTATCTTTGACATCACAGACAACATTGTTCATAAACGCGGCCATCTCTTTAATGTTGTGATTAGCTTTCAAAAATTGTATCTTTGACATCACAGACAACAGCACTTGATATGCTTATTGAACTTCCTGGGTTGTGATTAGCTTTCAAAAATTGTATCTTTGACATCACAGACAACTCTGAAGAAGTAGGATTACTTTTAAAACTAGTTGTGATTAGCTTTCAAAAATTGTATCTTTGACATCACAGACAACCATAGCCGTTAATTTGTTCCTTACTGTTTGGTTGTGATTAGCTTTCAAAAATTGTATCTTTGACATCACAGACAACACTTAATTCCTGTAATAAACCAATTGTGCAGTTGTGATTAGCTTTCAAAAATTGTATCTTTGACATCACAGACAACCGGGGGTTGGTTCGATTAATTGTGAAAGTTGTTGTGATTAGCTTTCAAAAATTGTATCTTTGACATCACAGACAACGATTTCTTATTCAGATCCATCGCTTGGTGTGTTGTGATTAGCTTTCAAAAATTGTATCTTTGACATCACAGACAACAGCAAAGAACTT
>Ga0302215_10001724_pt1 | contig 15398 bp, 13 predicted proteins | sample II_Fen_N3_1_FD_194580 | JGI IMG/M metagenome (GOLD analysis project Ga0302215, IMG submission 194580) | Peat permafrost microbial communities from Stordalen Mire near Abisko, Sweden - II_Fen_N3_1 | ecosystem: Environmental > Terrestrial > Soil > Wetlands > Permafrost | place: Sweden: Abisko...
GGAAAAGAACTTGAAGTATTGAAAGACGGACAAGTTGCTTTGTTGGAAAACATTCGTTTTTACAAAGCTGAAGAAGCTAAAGATGACGATATGACTTTTGCTAACCAATTGGCGAAACTTGGTGATTTCTACGTGAATGACGCATTCGGCGCGGCTCACAGAAACCACACTTCAACTGCGAAATTGGCTAAAGTTTTAAAACCTGCTGTTGCGGGACTTTTGATGGAAAAAGAAATCAGATGTCTTTCTGAAGCTTTGAATAATCCAAAAAGACCTTTCACAGCTGTAGTTGGTGGAGCAAAAGTTTCAAGTAAAATCGGTGTTTTGGAAAATTTACTTGAAAAGGTTGATAACTTGATTATCGGCGGCGGTATGGCTTATACATTTGTAAAAGCTAACGGTGGTAAAATCGGTAATTCTATCTGTGAAGATGATCAAATGGATGTTGCAAGAGCTATCGAAAAGAAAGCTAAAGAAAAAGGCGTTAATTTGGTTATGGCAACTGATGTTCTTGCTGCTGATGATTTTTCAGGCAAAGGAACAAATAAAATTGTTGCAGTAGATGCTATTCCTGACGGATTTGAAGGCGTTGATGCAGGACCTGAAACACAAAAAGCATTTGCTGATGTAATCAAAACTTCAAAAACAATATTAATGAACGGTCCGGTAGGTGCGTTTGAAAACCCTGTATTTGAAGTAGGAACCAAAGATATCTTAAACGCTATAGTAGAAGCAACAAAAAATGGTGCAATTTCAGTTATAGGCGGTGGAGACTCTGTTTCTGCAGCTAATAAATTCTGTAATGCAGAAGATTTCACGCACGTTTCAACAGGCGGCGGAGCTAGCTTAGAATTTATTGAAGGCAAAGTTCTTCCTGGCGTTGAAGCACTTGACGATAAGTAGACTAAAGTCATAAATAAAACAATAAAAGGCGAAAGAATTTTCTTTCGTCTTTTATTTTTGCTAAGATGGTGTTAAAGGAAAAAATAATGACTAAAAATAAAATTGAATTACTGGCACCGGCCAAAAACAAAATTTGTGCAATAGCCGCAATTGATTGCGGAGCTGATGCTATATATATCGGGGCATCGGACTTCGGAGCAAGAAAGAATGTTCCCAATTCGCTCGATGATATTGAGGAGATAGTTCAATACGCCCATAAATTTAACGTGAAAGTTTATATCACGATTAACACTATCCTCACTGACGAAGAAATTTTGCAGGCAAAAGAGCTGGTTAAAAAACTTTATGAAATCGGAGCGGATGCGATAATTGTCCAGGACATGGGGCTTTTTGAACTTGAATTGCCGCCGATTGCGATTCATATGAGTACTCAGTGCGACAACCGTACAGCAGAAAAAGTTAAATTTTTCGAAGAGATGGGTGCGTCTCGTGTGATTTTGGCTAGAGAATTGTCAATTGACCAAATCAAGGAAATAAAAAACCAAACGAATGTCGAATTGGAAGCTTTTATCCATGGTGCTTTGTGCGTTTCTTACAGCGGGCAGTGCTATTTGAGCCAGGCAATAGGGGGGCGCTCGGCGAATCGAGGCGAATGCGCTCAACCTTGTCGCAAAAAATATTCTCTTGTGGATGAGGAAGAAAATTTTATCGCAAAAGAAAAACATCTGCTCAGCCTAAAGGATTTTAACGCCTCAAAACACTTAAAAGCGTTGGCACAAGCTGGCGTTACTTCGTTTAAAATCGAAGGGCGTTTGAAAGACGAAAATTACGTCAAAAACGTGGTCGGATATTACAGAAAACTAATTGACGAGTTGGGCCGAGAAAATTCCAAATTTCGCAAGACTTCATCGGGCACAGTTTTGTTCGACTTTGAACCTAATTTGGACAAGAGTTTTAACAGAGAATTCACGGATTACTTTCTCGACGGCAGGAAAGAGTGTTTTTCATTTGACAGCCCGAAATCAAAAGGCGAATACATCGGAAAAGTCTCTAAAATCGGCATGAATTACTTTGAATTATCTATAAATAGCAAGCGAGATGAAATCCACTCTCAAGACGGGCTTTGTTTCTACGTGGGAGACAAACTTTCAGGGTGCCTTGTGAATAAGGTTGACGAGGTTGAAGCCTTCCGTTCGGGCACTTTTGCCAAGGTGCAGAAAATATTTTTGTACAAAATGGAAGGGATAAAAGTTGGGACGCAGATTTATAGAAACGCTGATTCTCAATTTGAAAAACAGTTAAAAAATTCCAAGACTGTTCGTAAAATAGGTGTGGATATTGAATTTGCCTTGGGCAAAATCAAGGCGACCGATGTAGACGGAAACCATGCTGAAGTTCAGTACACCTTTGAAGAAATGGCTCAAAACGAGGATAAGATGGCTGATAATATAATTAATCAACTTAAAAAATCAGGCGAAAGTGATTTTATAGCTGAAAAAATAGACATAACGACAGAGAAGATTCCGTTCTTACCAGTGTCAAAATTAAACGAACTGAGGCGTGAATTGTTCGAAAAACTTGCGCAGGAAAGGGTTAAAAGCTACAATTCATCGCGTCTTCTTGAACTTTCAACCCCGCCATCAGCAGCTAAGGGAGAGTCGCAGTGTTACCCAAGTTCAGAAATGAATTACAACGCCAACGTCTTAAACAAATACGCTAAGGCTTTTTACGAAAAACATGGCTGCAAAATTACTGAAATGGCGTTAGAAAGTAATAAGACTTCAAGTAACAACAAGGTTGTCATGACGACCAAACACTGTTTGAAATACGCATTTAACATGTGCAAATCGCCTAAAAAGTTGTTTTTGATTGACGAAAAAGGCAAGCGCTACGGGCTGAAATTCGACTGCGAAAAGTGCGAAATGGAAATCATATTTTAGTACTTCATTTGCCAGCCTTCTTCTATTATACGACCAGCACAGGTTGAACTATCTTCATTCCCGTCATCTATATTGCTGCCGCACATAATATTACCAGAATTCCAAGGCGAGTCCATGTTGTCGTCACTTCCTCCGCGAGGGTAGAGCATAGGCCCCTTTCCGTTGGTTATATAAAAGTAAAATATATCTCTGCCAAAGTTATTAGGCCCCTTCGTTGGACCGTTTACATCTATATACAAATCCCCACAAAGCTGACTTAATGCTCCTTTACCAGAAGTGCTGTAATTGGAAATACAATCCGCGCCGTTGTCATCTTTTTCGTTATAGATAAGATAAGAAGCACCATCTTCTGCTATAAACCTATACCCAGTGGTCGTCTCGTAAACGTTATTTCGTAAGCCGCTACCATCATAAAAAGGTGATACATTATCAGAAAAACATCCCGCACCCGTATCTTCGCAGTTTTTTACTATCTTGAGATACTTAACAAGTTCATCGCCCAAAGTTTTTTGAGTCGAATCACTCGCAAAAAGTCCTGTACAAGCCAGATCTCCAACGCAACCTTTATCAGCGGAGATTTGTATAAGGACTTGGTTGAATCCTGCATAAGCTTTTTTAAGCGCTGTAAGATATTCCGTTTTTTGATAATTATTGACCAGTGTCGGAATTGTTAGCGCCGCAACCACACCGATTATCACGAGTGTAATAAGCACCTCAGCCAGTGTAAAGGCACATTGTTTCAGAAATCTGCTAGGCGGTGCTTTTAGCTCTCTCGTTCGGGAGGGATTGAGCAAGCTCATCTTTCCTCTCTCTCGTTTCGCAATTAATACTTCGGTAAGTGAGAACGCAAAACTGTTTATTTTTTGTCTTTTTAACATATAAACCTTTGACTCCTTATGCACAATTATTATACTAGATTTTTGAATAAAACACAATACTGTCAGCTTTCACGCCAGTTTATGAGCTTGTTTCGTCTAAACCAAGTCAGTTGGCGTTTTGCGTATCTTCTTGTGTTTTGTTTTATGTTCAAAATCGCTTCTTCGAGAGTTACATTGCCATCCAGGTATTCCAAAATTTCCTGATAGCCGATTGTGTTGACGAAATTCGAAATTCGTCCGTGTTTTTCGAGCAAGTTTTTGGTTTCTTCTACAATTCCTGCTTCAATCATTTCATCTACTCTTTGGTTAATTCTTTCGTATAAGACTGCTCTATCAAGAGGATTGAGCCCAATCCACTCGACGTCGAATTCGGGTTCTTTCTTACCGGCGGCTTCAGAATGAGGTTTGTCCAGAGTCTTGCAGACTTCAAGTGCTCTGATTATTTTTACCTTGTTGTTGAAATGGATTTTCTCGGCACTCACAGGGTCTAAGTCTTTCAACATTTCGTGTAATTTTTCTGTATCTAATTTTTCAAGCTCGGCTCTCAATTCGTAATCAGGAGCAACTTTTGGCGGAGCAAAATCCTCGAGCAAAATTCTGAAATAAAGACCAGTCCCTCCCGCAATAATTGGCGTTTTGCCTTTTGCGATAATTTTTTTTATCGCGATTTTCGCATCCTCGCAAAAATTCGCAACCGAATAATCCACCTCAGGCTCTACAACATCAATCAAATAATGCTCAATTCCTTGTCGTTCTTTAATAGGGGGCTTCGCTGAGGCTATATCAAAACCTTTGTAAACAAGTCTTGAATCGGCAGAAATTATCTCGCCGTTATTCGTCTTCGCCAGTTGTATCGCCAGACTGCTCTTCCCCGACGCTGTCGGACCCACTATCGCAATTACCTTGGTGGGCGCAATCGCCTTGGATGTTGTGGTCTTGGAGGAAGCCTTCTTTGCTTTTGAGTTGTTTATCATTTTCTCTGTCATAATATAAAAATACTAGCACAACAACGTACACAACAAAATAGAAATAAACCAGCATTGAGATAAAATATACAATCGGGTGAATCATTGAGAAGGCATTGATTAACGATACTGTGAAGTTAACAACCGAAATATATGTGAATAAAATAACCGCAGACAAAAGGTTTGAAAATTCAAACTTGATTGCTCTGAAAAAAGCAATAAACGGATTTTTTGTTTTTGAAACAATTTCTACAGCCCAAAACATTGTTAAAAATGAAAAAGTTCCCGTGCCGACCAAAAACAAGAAATTCCAGGAATTCAGTTTTTTTAATTGCTCAGCAGTGAGCGATGTAATCAAAGCTTTCATCGTAGCAGGTGAAGCCAAAGCATTTCTCAGCTGTTCTAAGCTGACGCCCGCACTTCCGATAAGGTGGATTCCGATTTCATAACCGATTATAATTAACAATACGAAAAATATCGCGTACAAAACAATTGCGCCAATCATCGGTAAAAAATATTCGCCGATTCCCACAGGGACTTGTTTTATGAGTCCAAACGATGCTTTTGCTTTGTCTTCTTCGATTATAAATTCTTGTTTGTCCAGTTCAACGGCTTTTTTGACCATATAAAACCAGCCGGCGAAAAACGCGCTTACCATAAACAAAATCGTGACCAGCAACAAGGTCGCAGAAGCCAAGTTTTCTGGTGCGTTTTGCGCAACGCCCATATAAAGGCTTAAAAGGAACAAAAACAGAACAAGCGGTGTCGTCAAAATTATGTTTTCGTTAGTTATCTTAAATGCTTTTGCAAAATATTTTATCATGGAATAACACCTATCTTTCTTATGGTTTATCAGATATTGTTGGTGGGCAGGTAGCCCACCCTACTTTACCACCATTCTGTTCACTGTTTACTGTTAACCGTTTCCTTGTCCTCGCAGCTGGCGTTTTCGGTGGCTGCGGATTCGGTAAGGATTTGTCCTGAAGCTTTGCGTTTTCTTCTTCTCATCAAGTCAACGAAGGCTTCTAATCTAGTAACATAACCCGCTTTCCCTGTTTGTTCATCCATAATCAGGGTCAGGATTGGGATATTACAATCTTCTCTCATATTTGGAAAAATATTTTGCGACATAATTTCTGGCATGCATGTGAACGGGCTGATGTGGATAAGTCCGTCTTTGCCTTTTTCATGCGCCCAAGCAACGTCAGAAATGCATTCAAGAGCGTCGCCGCCGATATCTCTCATAAGGTAAGGTTGTGCCATTCTAAATGCGCGTTCAAGGTGCGTTTCACCTTTTCTGAACGCTTTTGGAATTATAGCGTCTTTCAAAAAGCTTCCGACAGTCAAACTTCTTCTCACTTGGACTCCCATTTTACCGAGTTCTCGTTCGATATTTTGGTTTGCAAAATAATCCAAGACCAAGAAGATTTCGCCTGTTAAATCAACGTGTAAAATTTCTCTGTTTTTGTCAAATTTTGTTTTTGCAATCTCAATTAGGGCAAGTTTTTTCGCCTTTTTGAGTTCGCGTGTGGAATCGGCATCATCAATAAGTTTCAATGCTTTTTTAAAGTGTTTTTCAGCCTCTCCAAAGGTCAATTCTCTTGCTCTGAAATAAGAAAGAGCTGTTTCCAAATCGTCAAGGACAAAGATTTTTCTTACGAAAATATTTATGGCTCTTGCGAATAGAATCGGATCGTTTTTGCCCGATAATTCTTTCAAAAAATTGTACATTCCTTTGAATCCTTGGTACAAAGCTAGTTCGATATAATTTGCGTTATATCCCAAGTCAGAAAGCGCGTTTTGAATGCTTCCACCATATTCGCCCAATCTGCAAATGCCGGGAGACGAAATCATCGCAACGTAGTCAGAACCGCCTTCGATTGCTTCGATAAAGTTGCCCAAGATTAGTTTGTAAGGCAGGCAAATCGCTTCGGGCGAGTGTTTTGTCCCGAAAGACAGTGTCTTTTTGTTGGTGTATGGCGGAATATAAGCCTCAACCCCGATTTTTTTGAGCGCTGCTGACCATGCTATATAAACCGTTCCCATATGCGGAAACGCAACTTTTATTTTCTTTTTTTCTTCTTTAATATTTTTCATTTTGTCCTTTAAATCCTAACTTATCCCAGTCTGAAGTTTTCTACACTAATTATAGCAAGAATAAAAGAATTGTGTGATGTAACAAATTATTAATTGATTAGCAAGGAAAATAATTCAGGTGTGTTAGATACAAATAAATAGGAATAATTTGTATGAAAATAACTCCTCTTGCATATTCAAATAGAACACTTACCCAAAATCAAAAAATGAGTAATCCATTTTTGCCTACTTTTGGCGAATATGAGACTTTTGAAATAATTAAAAGTAACAAAAATTTGATTATGGAGGAATTGCATAATTTTTCAGGAGTGTTTAGAGACGACGCTTTTTGGGACGATTTTTCGGATTATCTTGTGCAAAACCACGCGAACGGTATAAAGGTCCACAGTGCGACGGGTTCAAACGCTTCTGAAGCATACACGATAATTATGGAATTGTTTGACAAGTACCCGCAAGTCGCACAGAATTATTTGCCGATAAAAGTGACCGACATCTCTCCTGCACCTATAAACAGCATTAAGAGCGGGAAAATATACCTGTCGGACAGGGAAAAATTGCGTATGGAATATTGTTTGACTAGCAAAAAAATGGAAGACTTTTTTGAACTGCTTCCAGATGATAATGTAGAAAATGAAAAACATTTATTTAAGGGGCACAACTATGCCATAAAAGAAAATTTGTCCTCAAATATTGAAGCGAGCGTCGAAGATGTTTTTAAGTATGTTAAAAACGCAGAAAATTTTAAAGAGCCAGTGGTTATGCTCTTAAGAAATTGCTGGTACCAATTTACTCCAGAGGCTCAAAAAGAGTTGGTGGAAGAATCTTATAAACAGCTAAAACCTACAAGCAGTGTAGTGATAGGAAGCATTGATATGATTAAATTACCAAAACTACTTATGGAGCAAGGTTTTAATAGAGTCAACAGATTCGTTTTTGAAAGACCTTTCTTGAATATCCGTGGGTAGAAATAGTATAGAATTATCCCTTAAATCTCAAATCAGGCTGACGTGCAGCTAGGGTTTCATCGATTTTTTTAACAGGAGTTGTTTGAGGGGATTTCAAAACTTCTGCTGGATTTTGCTCAATTTCTTTGGCGATTTTCAGCATGACGCCAACAAATTCATCCAGTCTGGCTTTGTTTTCAGTCTCCGTAGGTTCAATCATAATGGCCTCATGGACAATCAGCGGGAAGTAAACTGTCGGCGGGTGAGTGTTCTCATCCATCAATCGTTTTGCGATTCCAAGAGTCGAAACACCTTGCGCTTTTTGTTTGTCGCCTGATAAAACAAATTCGTGCATGCAAGTGTAATCGTAAGGCAACTCATAAGTTCCTTTTAATTTTTCTTTGAGATAATTCGCGTTTAAAACAGCATCTTCACTGACTGTTTTAAGATTTTTGCCCATCATCAGAATATAAGCGTAAGCCCTAACAAGAACGCCAAAATTGCCGTAAAAACTTTTCACTTTTCCGATAGTGTTTTTTAGGTTGTAATTTTTGAAAAATTTGCCATTTTTCTCTTCAATCACAGGTACCGGCATGAAATCTTTTAATTTTTCCACAACTCCGATAGGTCCAGCCCCTGGTCCGCCGCCGCCGTGCGGGGTAGAAAAAGTCTTGTGTAAGTTGATGTGCACAACGTCAAAACCCATAATTTTAGGGTTTGTATAGCCCATAATTGCGTTGAAATTCGCCCCGTCGTAATAAAGCAGAGAGCCGTTTTCATGCATCAATTTAGAAATATCCAAAATGTTTTCTTCAAAAAGTCCGAGCGTATTGGGGTTTGTCATCATAATCGCCGCAACGCTGTCATCAAGCACTTCTTTAATCGCTTCAATATCAACCTGCCCTTTTTCGTTCGATTTAATCTCAATACAGTCAAACCCGCACATTTTAGCAGAAGCCGGATTTGTGCCGTGAGCGGAATCAGGGATAATAACTTTCGTTCTTTTTTCGCCGATACTGTCAAAATATTTCTTGATAATCATCATTCCTGCAAGTTCGCCATGCGCACCGGCAGCCGGCTGCAAACTAATCGCATCCATTCCCGTAATTTCTTTCAAAGATTCCTGCAAATTGTACATCAATTCGAGCGCACCTTGAGAATCCTCGTCGCTTTGAAGTGGATGAAGGTTCGTGAACCCTTCCAGATTCGCCAACATTTCATTGACTTTCGGGTTGTATTTCATCGTGCAAGAACCGAGCGGGTAAAACCCTTTTTCTATGCAAAAATTTTTGTCAGACAACTCTTTATAGTGTCTCAAAACTTCTAATTCACTGAGTTGAGGAAGGTTTAAAGGGGTTTCCCTCAAAAGGCTTTTGTCAATAAAATCAATACTTTCACTGCAATCTAAAATGTTAATTCCATCAATGTTGTCGTTTTTCTCAAAAATTATTTTAGTCAACTTGCTCTCCCCCGATAATATTTATGCTTCTTCTTGTCTAATAAGATCTTTTTTAATTCTGTTCAGCCCCGATTGGATAATTCTGGAAATTCTCGATGGGGAAATGTCAAATTCAATGGCGATTTCTCTAAGTTTTTTGTCTTTGAAAAATTTGCTTTCGATTAAATCTCTCTCTCGTTTCGGTAATTTTTTAATCGCTTCAACAATCTCTGTTCTGAGTTCAACAAATTCCATGGATTCTTCGGGGTTTCTGCCCTCGTCTTTGATAAGCGTCGGTGATTCGGCTTCCGCCATTTCGTCTATTGATAAAATCGTTTTGTAAACCGCTTCTCTAAGATCTTCGTGCTCTTCCGCGCTGCGCCTGTTTCTTATTGAATACCATTTGTAGCGTCTGCGGACTTCGTTCCTGATTGCCCATTTTATAGCGGTAGACAAATAGGAATTGTTATACTGATCCGGTTCATTGTCTTTGAATAAGTTGTACAATGTTTGAGTCCCAATATTTACCAATTCCAAATATTCGATTAAGTGACCAGCCGCAAGTTTTTGATATTCAACTTTCGCGATGGTCTCAATTAATTCTTTATGTTGCTTAAGATTAATAGCTTGTTTTGATTGCATAATCTGTTTAAACACCTGCTTCTACCCATGGCTATCTTATATCAAAAAAAAATAGATTACTAGACAATGTTATTTTTATTAACTTTTGTTATTGTGCATTTATCGTTAAAAGATAGGAGACATTATGAGAATATTATTTTGCACAGACGGTTCAGAAATTAGCATGAACTCACTACACAACGCAACACAATACATTAAAGAAGCAGTCGTAGACCCGCTTTGCATTATTGATTGGGGTTTTCTGCCATCAGCAGTGACCATGGAGAGTGACAGCTATTCAAAAACCTATGAGAATATCGCAGACAGTGTTTTAGTCCATGCTCAAAAATTGATTGAGGAAAAAGGACTTATCCTTGGGGATCAAATAAAAGACGTGGGTTCCGCTGTTGAAGGTATTTTAGAACAGATGGAAAAAGCGGACTATGACTTGATATTGCTGGGTTCTCACGGAAAAAAAGGACTGCAAAAATGGCTCGGTTCAGTATCTAGACAGGTAATTTCCAACTCCCAAGTCCCAGTTTTTGTCAGCAAAAAAAGAACGCACCACAAGAAAGTCCTTTTTGCGGTGGACGGTTCTGATCAAGCTTACAATGCTGTCAAGCATGCCGTTACCTTGCTCGACTTGAAGGATAAGGAAATATACATAATAAGCGTAAAAGAAAATCCTGAATTGTTGCCGATGGAAGCCACTTTGGACCAAAATTGGCTCGAAAGCATCGAAAAACAACAGAAAATCCATGCTACAAAAGCCATAAACCATGCCAAAGCTCATTTGGAAAAACACGATCTGGCTACTCAAAACGAAATAATCCGGACAGGGAGTCCGGCGCAAAAAATTATCGACTTTGCCGAAAAAGAAAAAGTTGATTTGATTATAATGGGCGCAAGAACCAAAACGGATCTATCCAAACTTCTTTTAGGTTCAGTCAGCAAAAGAGTCTTGGAAAACGTTAATTGCGACGTTTTGGTTGTTAATAAGTAATTGATAAATTAATTTGTAAAAGAGGGCGGACACAAAGTGTCCGCCCTCTTTTTTTGCTTTTTACTATAAATATTAACAATTGTAAATCGGAATTTACCCAGTATTTATGCGTTTTTCGGCAATTTTTCAAAAATTAGTGATAAAATTGAGGCAATTTTCAATCTTCACCTCTATTAAATAAATATACAAACTAAAAAACAAACCAACCAAATAAACCAAAAATAACCAACCTTGACCTCGAAATATGCGAGGTCTTTTTTTTGTGAAAAAAACAGCATTTACAATTGTTAATATTTGAGCCCCAATTTCTAAAGTTTATTCCTAACATTGCCGATTGAATATTTGTGAGCAGTAGAGTGTATCGTTAGGAGTAAAAAAATGGCAGGATTTAATTACAATAGTTTTAAAGCGGCCCTCAGAAAAGTTGAGGAAGACAACCATGCGCGTTTGATGGCTGATATCGAAAACGTTAAGGCGTTTGTCGAAAAAGCTTTAACTTTATGTCTTGAAAGCAACGCTAATATGGCCAGAACAAGTTATCCGGGCGTTGAGCTATAAGGTTTCAAAAGTTATTACAGTCAGACTCGAAAGGAGTAAAACACTAAATTTGTTTGAAACTATGCGTATAAATATCTTTGTTGAGTAAAATACGCGCGGTTTTAATGATTTCGACCTGTTTAGGGTCTTGAACATCATAAGGGATTTCTTCGAGTTCGGAGAAGTCTCTTATCATATTCGCCAAATTTATATAAATCTCATCGATTTTATCCGTCGGGTTCTGGCTTTCCAAAACCTTAATTGTGTTGAATAATTTCAGATCAAAAGAATCGATTATTGCGCTGTCAAGCCCGGCTCCAAAAGCCAAAACCGCGAATACTCTGTTAATCAAAGGTCTGATTTCAACAGGTGAACCGTTTGAAATGTTTGATAATCCGATTGTAGTCATCACTTCAGGGTCAAAACTCTGTTTAATCATCTGAATTGTGTTCAAAGCCTCTTGTGCCTGCGCTTGGTCGACGCTAATCGGTAAAATCAACGGATCAAAAAATATTTTTTCGTTATCTATTCCTTTTTCCTGGCATTTTTCAAAAATCTCGAAAGCAAGGTTAAGTCTGTCATCAGCTGATTTTGGGATACCTATTTCTTTGTTCATCGTAAGTGCAATTATGTTAGATCCGAATTCTGCAGCTAAGCTGGAGAGTTTTTCCAGTCTCGCTTCGTCTGCTGAGGTACTGTTCAACAAAGCGCTTTGAGGGTTTTTACATTTTTCTAGCCCGCGGCGCATTTCGTCGTAATTTGTTGTATCAAAAGAAATTTTCAAATCGGTGTTGTTCTCGACGAGTCCGCCTAGGTATGGTAAAATCCCTTCGAGCTGGTTCTTCGCAGGCCCGACATTCAGGTCGATATAATCCATATGCGACTGCCTTTTGATTAAATCGAGGAGGAATGCCTCATCTCTTTCCAAAAGCGCGTTTTGGACTGATTTTGAAATTATATGAATATTTTCGCCGATTAGAATCATTGTTTCTCCTTAGTTTTATACTTCATTGCGAGACTTAAATTATCGGCTTTGGCAAAAAATTTCCACCGAAGCAATCTCCCTCGCATTTGTCATTTTTTATAATTATATAAGAAACAGCACAGTTGACAACCACTACTGTGCTTAGTAGACTAGAAGAAAGTATGGAGAGGTGTCCGAGTGGCCGATGGTGCAATCTTGGAAAGATTGTGTGGGAGCAATTCCACCGAGGGTTCGAATCCCTTCCTCTCCTCCATTTTGTTTACTAATACTGTTTTTACAGTCTGGGGTATGTATGAAAATAAATCTAAAAAATCCTTCTGCCTGGATAAATATTACAACTTGTTTTATTATAGCAATAGTCAGCGTTATTATCGCAGTTTATATTGGCTCATGTAATGTGAAAAGCATTTTGAATGATAGAATTATTCAAAATGTTAAAGTAGTTAATTATAAAAACAATAATCAAGAAAGTCTAATAAAAGATAATTATATTGATTTTTTAATTCATCATTATGAAACTCAATCAGATTTTTTAAATTTCTGGTTGACGTTGTTAGCCATTTTTGCTGGTTTTGCGGGTATTGGGATCCCTCTTATTATGAACGCTTCATATGCAGAAAAGATTAAACAAGTGGAATCAAAATTTGCTATGCAAAAAATTAGAATGACTAAAGAATACACTAAAAAATTAAAGAGTATCAATGAAGTCGAAGCAAAGGCAAAAGGAGTTATGGATAATATTCAAAATAGGGATATGCTTCTGCAGAAGAATCAGCAAACCTTAGTTCCAGAAGTCAGTCAAGCAGTGCAAGAACATGCAAATGAAGCTATTTTATCTGAAATAAATACGGAAGTAGCTTTTTATAGCAGTCGAGCTGATGAGGCTTTTAATAGTGATAATAAGCAAGAGTCTGCAAATTATTTAACAAGAGCAATTGATGTGTGCCAATTATCAGAAATAAAATATTCTCTAAACCGTGCACTTAACTTGAAATTGATACATTTATTCGGAATGAGAGCGTGTAGTTATTTTAATCTTAATTCACAACTCTCAGAAAAAGATTATAAAACAGCAATAGAATTAGCTGAAAGTACAAATGTAGAAAATGTTGAGCTTTTTATTCGAGTAAACTATGCACAATTAGTAGGTCTTTATATTATATATGAAAAATTTGATAAAGTTATGGAATTCATTGACATAATACAATCAGATGAGAATAAAAAGTTTCTAAAAAAAGAAGATATGGCAAACTGGTTGACATTTTTAGAAAACAGCCAAGGAGTTAGTCAAATAAAGACGAGAATAAATCAACTTATGTTGACTGTGCCAGACTAAATCCGTAGTGTGGGTCCCCTAACCCACAGTCATTACCTTATTCACCATCAAAAGGCAGATGTTCTTTAAAAAAATCATTCTTCTTTTTGGAAAAATTTTCGTTATGTTTTTTGCTTTTGTCAGATATATTTCGATAAGCATTGCTTATTGAAACTTTCGCGACCACTCTCTTGTTTTTTTCGTCAAAAACAGTCAGCCAAAATTTGTTTTTTACGTTATCAACCGAAAAAGGTATTTCACCCGTAATTTTATCGCCTGCTTTAATTTTTGAGAATTTGGTTTTTTCATCCGCGAAAACGGCAGGGTAATAAATAGTGTTGTAGTTGTTTATTAGCGCCAAATTATAGGTAGAAAAATTCATCTTTGTGCCGTTTGATACTGTCAGATCCAACTTGATTATATTCACTTCGCCAAACGCGTCTTTTTCGTAAATTACGTCATTAATCCTGATATCAAGCCCTTCGCAATTCAATTCGTGCTGCAAAAGCGCGCCTTTTTTATACACGGGCAATGGTTCAGAAGTGTTTATTTTGACCCTGATTTCGTCACCCGGCGATATAAGTGCGTCTTTGCCTTTGTGATAAAGCGCAATCCCAAGCCCAGTTGTCCCGCCAATTGCGGCACCTCCAGCAATCGTGCAACCCTGTGACGCAACAGCAGAACCGAGCCCCAGAAAAGCCAAAGAAAAAATCCCGCCTGCCACGGAGCCAGCCGCTGTATAAACCAAATCAGTCGCCACAATTTTTGATGTTGAAACAACCGGGTGCAATTTAGTTGACATTTTGCCCTTAATCGGAATCTCTCTGCCGTCAGGAGTAATCAAATAATCGAACTCCAAATCCAAAGAACCGTCTCGCCCAAGTCTTTTCGCTTTTGAAAGCTGTTTTATTCTGCCGTGTGCGACTGTCTCGCTCGGAATTATCACCCCGTTTTTGCCCTCGACGTCGCTTATCACTTCGGCAAAAAATTCGTCGCCTTCTTTGGAGTTACTTGCGTCAAGCACTTTCGAAACGTTCATTATCAGCACATCTTTTCTGTCTAATTTATCAACGGAACCTGTAAAAAGTTCGCTCTGTTGCTTTGCCTTGTCCGAAACTTCCGCGTGTCCTTGATAAACTTCCACTGAAGCGTAAGCCAAGTTTGAAAAATTCCCCACTGTATATATGAGCATAAAAATTATTGATAAAATTTTTTTCTGCATCGATCCTCCGTGTTCTATTATACTATGCGTTCTTATCAAATTCCAATTATTAAGTCGCGGTAATGAGTGCGAAAATCATCCAAAACCAGTAGGAACGCAAAAAAACATTCATCCAAAGGGTTGATATACTCAAGCCCAGTTCAAATTATAATAAACATAATAATTATTATAAGATTAAGGATTTATAAAATTGAATTCCGCAAAGGCAATACCAACTGCATATCACACGGACGAATCAGTAGCTAAATATTTTTTCATAGTAAAAAATAAACCAGTTCAAGAGCGTCTAAAAAGGGTTATGGATGTAACCCTGAGTTTGGCTGCAATAATTGTGCTTTCACCTTTTTGGCTGTTGTTGGTCGCACTTATAAAAGCTGATTCCAAGGGCCCCGCTCTCTTTAAGCAAGAAAGAGTCGGATTCAAGAAAAAGATTTTTTATATGTATAAATTCCGCAGTATGGTTGAAGATGCTGAACAGCAGTTTGAAAACGTAAAAAGCCTAAACCACACGAATTCTGTGATGTTTAAAGCAAAATCGGATCCAAGAATT
>Ga0302215_10001726_pt1 | contig 15377 bp, 11 predicted proteins | sample II_Fen_N3_1_FD_194580 | JGI IMG/M metagenome (GOLD analysis project Ga0302215, IMG submission 194580) | Peat permafrost microbial communities from Stordalen Mire near Abisko, Sweden - II_Fen_N3_1 | ecosystem: Environmental > Terrestrial > Soil > Wetlands > Permafrost | place: Sweden: Abisko...
GAACATTTGAGTGACCAGATACTCAGCCCCTGCATCCACTTTTTGTTTCGCATAAAAAAGATCGGAATCAATGTTTGGAGCTTCTTCGTGTTTCTCAGGATAGCAAGCCATTCCGTATGAGAAAGGACCAACCTGTGATTTCATCTTAGAGCCATCCAAAAATGTTCCTTCGTTGAAATTATTCACCTGCACCTGAAGCTCAGTGGCATGTCTGTGTCCTGTTGGCGAAAAATCACGCTCGTGTTTGGCTTTATCGCCGCGCAATAGTAATAAGTCGGTTATACCCAGAAATTGTAGGTCGATAAGAGCATATTCAGTTTCCTCGCGGGTAAATCCACTACAAATAATGTGTGGCACCACTGCGATTTTATATTTATTTTGGATAGCTGCAGCAATGGCCACTGTACCTGGACGATGACGTTCAGCAACCTGTTCAAAAAGGCCCTGAGCATTTTCCTTAAACACTAATTCGCTGCGGTGGGTAGTGATATTGATATATTTAGGATCAAATTCACGCAATGTATCTATCGTTTTGTAAACAGTTTCAATGCTGTTCCCTTTTAGCGGAGGTAATAACTCGAACGAAAAGGCCGTTGATTTTGCGCTTTTTATTTTTTCTACAACACTCATGTGTGATATGCTCTTTTTTATGTTTCTAATTAGGGTGCAAAAGTACTACTTTTTTTCAAATAGACGATTGTTTGGAAAGCATTGTTAACAAGCTGGATTGATTTATGATAATAATTTAGTTGATAAACAGCGTTTGTTGAAAGATGTTCAACTACAACGGTGGTAACTTTCCTGAAAAATTACCACCGTTGGCTGAATTTATGCTGTTTTATAGTTAGTTTATCTTCAATATAAATGCTGTTTCAATAGCTTTTTGGGTTGGAATAGTTACTGTTAGACCTTCTGAACTTGTTGTGAACTGAACTTTTCCACTGCCAAGCATTTCTACTTGCTTTACCTTTTTGGGATACAAAGGATTGTTGTTTGATAATGATTTGATTACTATTTTTCCATCCGTTGGCCAACCCAGCACGATAGCGTACAGAATCCCTTTTTTAGTAGTGAAACGAATGTCTTTTGATGTGTATTTGGTTTTACCTTCATTAAAGCCCTGACCATTAATTGGGTTGGAGTTATCAGCAGAAGGCCCTTCACCAAAAACTTTCCAGGGGCGCGTGTCATATATGCCTTCTTTATTTATTGCCATCCATTTGCCAATTTCTTCTACCACCTTAAGCTCTTTTTCATCAATGGTTCCATTGCCACGAACTGGTATGTTTAGCAATAGATTACCGTTTTTACTCACAATGTCAGCTAACATTTGTATTACAGTTCCAGCCGATTTGTATCGGTTTTGATCGTATACAGAGCGGCGATAATGCCATTCACCAATACATGTGCATGTTTGCCACGGAATTTCCTGAATCTTATCCGGAGCACCACGTTCCACATCCCAAAGGATACATTTTTTTTGCTCAGGCGCTAGTATTTTTCCAAAGATAACACCTTGTTGTTTGCCGTTATGTGTTTTCGCATTGTGGTTGTAAAAGTGAGCTGCAATACGCAAGCCGGCATCACTAACCGGCCAAAGAGGCAATGCTGTATCGTCGAAATAAAGTAAATCCGGGTTGTATTTATTGATTAAATCGACCGTGCGATCGTAAAAATTATTGCAGTATTTTACAGTGGGTATGCTAACGCCATTATCCCAGTTCCATTGTCGATGAATACTACTTAAATCTTGTGAATTCTCGCTAAGAGGATGATTTTGGACATATAAATCCTGAGGGTCAAGCCCTTCCCACCATTTCCCCTTTCCGTCAGCTTTTGTTAGTTTCCCATCGTAAGGAATGCCGGCTTTTGCACCAGTTTTATCAGCTCCCTGTGCCGTTTCGTAAAATCTCCAGGCATGAGCTGAATGAATACTAACACCAAAGTAGAGTCCATTGTGCCGTGCCGCTTTTTCCCAACCATCGATAATGTCTTTTTTCGGACCAATGGCAACTGAGTTCCATGGTTGGTATTTACTATTCCACATGTCAAAATTATCGTGGTGATTGCCCATCGCAAAAAAGTAGCGGGCACCGGCATTTTTATAAAGTTTTACTAATGCTTCGGGATCCCACTTTTCGGCTTTCCATGCATTGCAAATGTCTTTGAACCCGAATTCAGAAGTAGTACCGATATTCTCCGTAAACCATTTGTTTTCGCGACTTCCTTCTGCATACATAAATCGGGCAAACCAATCGCCTTGTTCCGGCTGGCATTGTGGACCCCAATGCGCCCATATTCCAAACTTTGCATTGCGAAACCAATCAGGAACCTTGTACTGCTGAAGTGATTGCCATGTGGGTTCAAATTGGCCGGTCTGCATTGGTTCGTTAGCTTCCTGGGCTTTTGTAGTAAAGCTTATTCCTGCAAATATAAAAGCGAAGAGTACTGTTTTGATAAAGTGTGGTTTTTTCATTGTTTTTAAGATGCAATATGTGTGAGTGAATTTTAGTATTTCTGCAAAATTAATTGAATTGATTGAAAAGCGGGCGGTGTTTTTAATTCAAATTAGTGGATGTAAGTAATTGTCAGAATATAATGTTGTGTTTTTGGAACAAATGCGGCTTTATATTATTCTCACTGCTTTTAAATAAAAATAGCGGTCAAAACATAATAAAGTTTTGACCGCTGTAAATATGAAAAGTATATTATTTACTCAAATTTCACTCCTGTCAGTTTCTCTGAAGCTTTCCACAACTTTTTGGCATCTTCTAAACTGTTGGCCTGCTTTGCCGATTGTACCAATACCGGAAAACCTTTCATTTCGCGTTTGCCGTTCGGACCAAAAAAGTCGGCACCTTTAGCGGTAGGATCGGTAGCTGCACGTAATTCAGGAAGTGCACCCATATTGGCTGGTTGAACAAGTCTTGTAAACAATGGTCTTAAGGCTGTCATCAGCCATTTTGGTGCTGTGTGTACAAATAGATTTGTGTCTGATACGCCCGGATGCGCAACTAAAGCACTGCTGTCAATTTTATTCGTTTCGAAAAAGCGCTGCAATTCATAGGTAAGTAGCAAATTGCAGAGTTTTGAGCGTCCGTATGCTTTGAAGGGTGTGTAGCCAACACCTTTGTTGAATAATAAGTTGTTGAAGTCCATTGAGCCGGCTTTATGAGCCATGCTGGTGACACTTACAACCCGCGATTTTGGCGTATTTTTCAATAGATCCAGCAATAAGCCGGTCAGTGCAAAGTGCCCTAAGTGATTCGTCCCTATCTGATTCTCAAATCCATCTTTGGTAAGACCGTACGGAACCATCATTATGCCGGCATTATTGAGTAAAATGTCTAACTGAGTGTGTTTTTGCTTAAACAACTCCACAAAATTTCGAATGGATTTTAAATCAGCCAAATCAAGTTCCATAACCGTAATCTTTGAATTCGGTTGCGCTTCTGTCAGCTGATTTTTGGCAAGTTTACCCTTTTTTGTCGAACGGCAAGCTAAAATAACCTCAGCACCTTTTGACGAAAGTGCTTTTACTGCTTCAAATCCTAATCCGCTATTTCCACCGGTTACAATAATTGTTTTGCCGGTTAAATCAGGAATGTCTGTTACGTCCCAGTTCTTATTTGCCATAATATTAGTGTTTAAAATTCAACAAAATATGCGATTATACCCAGAATAATAAGCACGATTCCGGTAATACGTTTTGCATGATGTTCCAGATAAGTGAGATTTAATTTGTTTACACCTTTAATTCCAACGTAAACTAATACGGACATAAATAGTAATGTCATAATCAGGTATACCGCTGAAACGGTAAAGATTCCCGCCCAACCAAGTGAGGCAGCCTGAAAATAATAGGCTTCAATCTCAATACAGGGAGTCAGAAACATGGCCAGACTCAGTGATGTGAGAATAGCTGTTTTCGACTTTTTATTTTTTAAAAGTACATCTTCCAAATCGGGATGATGGTGATGATGATGTCCAGAACGAAAATCCAGAATGAGGTAAACTATCCCGATAACAAGTAAAATGGTTGGAGCTACAATGCTTGTAATGGCGCTATAACTCTCGGCCAACTTAATACCCACAAAGCCTACAATAATGCCTATTACAATGGTGCTTATCATGTGCGAAAGTCCGGTAATAAGTGTGGCGTAAATTGCTTCTTTTGTTGTCCATTTCTCTGTTTTTGAAATGGCTATAATGGGAATCCAATGGTGTGGAATGAGTGCGTGAATTAGACTTAACAGTAAACTACCTAGAAATATTTGCCACATGGAATCTTGTTTTATTGTTGAAAAAAGAAATTGTCTGATTTATTAAAATAATATCAGTCGTATAACACTGTCAATGTTTTTTTGTTTTAGAGGTCGAAGCCTATTCACCCGATTTTTCGAATTTGCGTTCGTTTGGTGATCCGTTTTTCTACCAAATCTGAATTTTCCCACAGAAGCAACTCTGTATTTTGCCCGACACCTAGCGAAGCTGTTATCCCGAGTACTACTGCCGGATAATAAGAACAGGCTGCTATGATTTCAAAAATTGTAAAATCGGATAGGGCAGGAGCAATCAGCGGAAGTAGTTGGTTTATTTGCTCTGTTGTATTTGTTCCAACATCCAGTATCAGCGGTTTGTTTTGTTTGATTATCTCTGCTTTTTTATCAATAGATAAATCAATGTAATTATAATCTGATAGCAGGTCCTTAAACTCACCAACTTGTTGCTTTATTGAAACAAAACCTGCTGAAATTATCCCATCGTAGAACAGTGTGTGAGCCGATTCCACTGAGCTGTTGTCCAGACTGAACAAACCTGTTATGATCGATTCTTCGTTTTGTTCAACCACCGTTCTGCGAAGAATTTCCTGTGGCGAACAAAAAGTCAACTGACTGGCTACCCGTATCATTTTTTTAGAATCAATCGTCGTATGTTCTGGTGTTTCGACTGAATAAGTTCCGGCATCAAAGGTGGAGCTATTACCGGATAATGTATTGGATCAGCCTGTTGTAGTACTTTTAGTAAACTGTCTTGTTTGTTCGCATTATAAATCCTTGTCAGGGAAATGCTATCAACCAAAACGTTCTGCTTGCCTTTGTAGGTAGAACTTCCAAGTAATTCGCCCGAAATTGATTTGATTTTTGACGGATGAGTGGATGAGATTCGAAGTTCATAACGTTTGGTTAAACCGTCGTTATTGGTTTGCTTGATAACACCACGAACTCTGCCATTCACATAGTTGATCTGGAAACGAATAAGTTGCTTGGTCGACGAATCTTCCGGCGCAATTCGTTGCAAGAGCTTCAGAACATACACATCGCCCAGCATGAAGTTGTGGTCAGGTATTTCGAAGTCAAGATGTGTTCGTGCTGAATCTTTTGTGAGTGCATATTTGGCGCGTTTTGGCCAGATATTATACTTTATTTTGGCCAGATCAACAGAATCTACCGGGTGGTATTTTCCTTTGTTTATGTCTGTTTGAAGGTCAGTGAGTCTTGTAATTACTTTGTCGTAAATATGCTCAAAGCTCTTTTGATTCTTTGAATACCAAACAACCGACGAGTCAAATTCAGCCTTAGTAACCTTGTTTTTTTTGAGTACGGCATTGTAATATTCATTCTTCTTATCAATGTCGTTATACGATATGCCTTTAGCAGCCAAAGAGCCATCGAGTTTGTGAAGGTCTGTTAGCACATTAACCATTTCATTTTCGCTCAAAACACCCTTAGGCCTTCCGCATGCAGCAAAAACCAGCAGTATTCCGGTAACGAAAACGATCTGATAAATAAACTTATTCGACAATTTGCTCATTTTCTTCTTGCTTTTTTTCGAGACTTTCGTTCAGCTCTTTACGGAAAAAGATAAGGATGATACCTACTGCAACGCTTATGGCTGAATCTGCCACATTGAAGATAGGACTGAAAAAGATGGTTTCTCCAGATCCATTCTTGATAATGGGGAAATAAAGCATGTCCACCACTTTGCCATAAAACAGCCCTGCGTATCCACCACCATCGGGAAATAGTGTAGCAGTGGCTCCCATATAATTGCTGGCATCGAAAATAAGTCCGTAGAAAAGTGAATCGATGATATTGCCTGCAGCACCTGCCAATACAAGCGAAACGGTAAGTATATAGCCTGTATGAACTTGTTTTTTTATCAAGGTGCGAATGTAATAGGCAAGACCTACCACAGCAACTATGCGGAAAAGCGTAAGGAACAATTTGCCAATTAATTCCATGCCAAATGCCATTCCATTGTTTTCGATAAAATAAATCTTGAACCAACTTAATACGTCAACATGTTCACCCAAACTGAAATTCAGTTTGACATAAATTTTTGTTGCCTGATCGACAAATAAGACAAGGAAAATAAGTAGGATGGATTTTTTTGCTATTGACATGGATAAATTCATAATTTATTATTCAGAGGAATTGTTTGTAAGTCCTCCTTCGGGGATTTAGGGGGCTTCTGATAAACACAAATTCGGCAACAGACAATAGCCCCGTTGCCGAATTGAGTGTATTTCGTCCGATTATTTCTGATCGTTTTTTGCTTCAATGCTTAAAGTAGCATGAGGAACAGCGCGCAAACGTTCTTTAGGAATCAGTTTGCCGGTTTCGCGACAAATTCCATACGTCTTATTCTCAATACGAATCAAAGCGGATTGTAAATGCTGAATAAATTTCATTTGACGTTGCGCCAAACGTCCGGCTTCTTCTTTCGATAGCGTAGCAGCTCCTTCTTCTAATACTTTAAAAGTAGGCGAAGTATCCATCACATCATTTCCATCCAAATTTGATATAGCATTACGCAGTTCATCGTATTCTTTGTGTGCTTTATCTAATTTCGCGGTAATCAATTCACGGAATTCCTCTAATTCAACATCTGTGTATCTGGTTTTTTCGGCCATAGTTGTAATTTTTAAAAAATAGGTTTTGGAAATGTGCCTTTATTTGGCGTTTTTTTCAACATTTTTTAATTGCCTGCGAAAATAGCGATTTACTTTCACTTTGACAATTATTTTATGCTTTATTTTAAACAAGTTTTATTGTACTTTTCTGACAGATACTTTTACATTGTATTCGTCAAACTCCAGGTCTGTAGCATCTTTTAAATCAGCAACTAACACCACCGAGTTAGCTAATGTCTGAGAAGCGATGTAATTTGCATATTCTTCTACCGCTGCATTAATTTCGTCGCGACTTTCAATTTCCACCAAAATCTTATCAACGATTTCGTAACCGTTTGATTTGCGGATGTTTTGAATGCGGTTTACCAGCTCGCGGGCAATGCCTTCGCGCACCAATGCGTCGGTTACAGTAATGTCGAGTGCTACAGTAAGCTTACCTTCGTTGGCAACCAACCAGCCCGGCATATCTTCAGTAATAATTTCCACGTCTTCGGGAGCCAATTCCACATCGCCGGTAGGCAATGCCAGTGTGTATTTTCCGTTACGTTCAATCTCGCTGATTTCGTGATTTCCAAACAAATTCATCGCATTGGCAATTTCCTTCATCTGTTTACCGTATTTTTTACCCAGCGTTTTGAAGTTTGGTTTAATTTTCTTCACCAGATTTTCCATGTCGTTGTCGGCCGGAATTACTTCAATTTCCTTTACATTTACTTCTGCTTTTACCAAATCAGCAATGTAGCTCAGTTGTTTGAAAGTAACTTCGTCGGGAGCCGGAATAACAGCTTTAGTCAATGGCTGACGCACCTTTTTGTCGGCTTTACGGCGCAATGCCAATATCATCGACGAGGTTTGTTGTGCCAACTGCATACAAGCTTCGAGGTTGTTGTCAATCAATGCTTCGTCGTAGGTTGGAAAGTTAGCCAGGTGAACGGATTCACTGTTGTCTTTTCCGGTAACGGCATTCAAGTCGAGGAATAAACGGTCGGCAAAGAATGGCGCAATCGGTGCCATGAGTTTGGTGACAGTTTCCAAACAGGTGTAAAGTGTTTGGTATGCAGAAATTTTATCTTCGTTGTACTCGCCACCCCAGTAACGCTTGCGGTTCAGACGTACATACCAGTTGCTGAGGTTTTCGCCCACAAAATCGGATATAGCACGACCCGCACGGGTTGGTTCGTATGTTTCGTAATATTCTTTTACGTCTTTCACCAATGTATTGAGCAATGAAATAATCCAGCGATCGATTTCCGAACGGTTTTCCATTGGTATTTCGGCTTCTGCATAAGTGAATTTATCCACGTTGGCATACAGCGAGAAGAATGAATACGTATTGTAAAGCGTTCCGAAGAATTTACGACGCACTTCGTCGATACCTTCCGAATCGAATTTCAGGTTATCCCAGGGCGACGCATTGGTCATCATGTACCAACGTAAAGGATCGGAGCCGTATTTCTCTATTGTTGAAAATGGATCGACACCATTGCCCAAACGTTTCGACATTTTGTTGCCATTTTTGTCCAAAACAAGTCCGTTGGATATAACGCTTTTGAAGGCCACCGAACCACAAACCATGGTACTGATAGCGTGAAGCGTAAAGAACCAACCGCGCGTCTGGTCAACACCCTCCGAAATAAAGTCGGCAGGAAAATTCGTGTGATTATCAATCAGTTCTTTGTTTTCGAACGGATAATGCAACTGCGCATACGGCATAGCACCCGAATCGAACCAAACGTCAATAAGGTCGAGCTCACGCTTCATGGGTTTGCCCGAAGCCGACACCAACACTATGCCATCCACATACGGACGGTGCAAGTCTATGTTTTTTACTGCGTAATTTTCGGCAGTATATTCACCCACTTTAAAGTTTTTGTATGGATTTTCAGTCATAAATCCGGCTGCTATCGATTTCTCAATTTCAGCAACAAGCTCTTCCACCGAACCAATACAGATTTCTTCGGTTCCATCTTCGCTACGCCAGATAGGAAGCGGAGTTCCCCAATAGCGACTGCGGCTCAGGTTCCAGTCCTGCAAGTTTTCCAGCCATTTACCAAAACGTCCGGTTCCGGTAGAAGCGGGTTTCCAGTTGATGGTGTCGTTGAGCGACATCATTTCCTCGCGGCAAGCGGTTGTTTTTACAAACCAGCTATCCAACGGATAATACAATACCGGTTTATCGGTACGCCAGCAGTGTGGATAGTTGTGTGTATGTTTTTCAATTTTAAATGCCAATCCCTGTTGTTTCAACATAACACAAAGATCAACATCAAGCGTTGTATCATCGTCGCCCAGTGTGCTATCGTATGCATTTTTCACATAGCGTCCGGCATATTCGGCGTACAATTCGGCATTGACATTGGAAGCTACAAACTCAGCACTTAGGTCTTCCAGTTTGAAGAATTTACCGGTGCGGTCTACCATCGGTTGACGATTGCCATCTTTGTCGATAAGCAACATAGGAGGCACACCGTTTTGTTTCGCTACGCGATCATCGTCGGCACCAAAAGTAGGTGCAATGTGAACGATACCTGTACCGTCTTCAGTAGTAACAAAGTCGCCGGTGATAACCTTGAAAGCACCTTCGCCCGGATTTACCCAAGGGATAAGTTGCTCGTATTCAATTCCGGCTAACTCCATACCTTTTTTATGCGACAAAACTTCGTACCCGTTTTTGCCCATAACAGTTGCAAGCAGACTTTCGGCTAAAATAAGGTTACAGTCTTGTTTGGTATACGGGTTTTGAGTCTTTACCTTTACATAATCAATGTTCGGACCAACGCACAAAGCAGTGTTCGAAGGCAAAGTCCATGGAGTGGTTGTCCAAGCCAGAAAGTATGTATCCTCTTCGTTTTTTAGCTTGAATTGCGCCACACAAGTCGTATCTTTCACATCGCGGTAGCAACCGGGCTGGTTGAGCTCGTGTGTTGAAAGTCCGGTGCCGGCAGCCGGCGAGTAAGGCTGAATGGTGTAGCCTTTGTATAATAAGTTTTTGTTGTAAAGCTGTTTGAGCAACCACCACAGTGTTTCGATGTAGCGATTGTCGTAGGTGATGTACGGGTCGTTCATATCCACCCAATACCCCATTTTGGTGGTCAGATCTTCCCACTCTTTGGTATATTTTAGCACGTCTTTGCGGCAAGCTGCGTTGTAATCGTCCACACTGATTGTTTTACCAATGTCTTCTTTGGTAATGCCCAGTGCTTTTTCCACGCCAAGTTCCACGGGAAGTCCGTGTGTATCCCAACCCGCTTTACGTTTTACCTGAAAACCCTGCATGGTTTTGTAACGGCAAAAAACGTCCTTAATCGTACGTCCCATCACGTGGTGAATGCCCGGAAGTCCGTTAGCCGAAGGAGGTCCTTCATAGAAAACGAACGACGGTTTCCCTTCGCGGGTTTCGATACTTTTATGGAAAATGTCTTTTTCGCTCCATTGCGACAACATTTCCTTGTTGATGTCCGATAAATTCAGGCCGGAATATTCTTTAAACTTTTTCATGAATTCAATTTCCAATTCAGTAATTTGCTAAATCCAATAATCAGCATATTTAGTAATTAGCTTATTATTTAGGGGTGCAAAATTACAAAAAATATTCTGAAATTCAATTATGCAACCATAGCTGTAACCACCTTAAATACATTGAAAATCGATAATTATTTCGCACCAGACATTCCAAACAATGGTAAACTTAGCTTTATCCCCATGCTTTTATACGTCAAACCATCAAAACCTGCGAAAATGCTTAGTCTGCTAAGATTCCAGAATCCAATGGAGTAGCCCGCTTCAATATAGGGTCTCTCATTGCTCACATTCCAAAGCGTGTTTAGCTGTAACGATTCGCTGAAGCTGGTACTTTGAAGGAAACTGATGCGTTTCAACAGCAAGTAGTCGGAAGTCCAGTTGACATGCGATTCTAACCAGCGACTCTTGCTATAGGTGTAATTGTCGAGCAGTGCAAAGGAGTTGTCGAACCGGTTGAAAGTTGCTGGTAGCGGACTAGTTTGAAGATAATTGTAATCAGGCGCATAGAGTTTTTGTTTTGTGAGGTAACTACCAAAATCAATATGGTAGTTAAATTTATCGAATTCAGACAAACGGATAGTTTGAAAAACAGATAGTTTAATTCTATCGTACGAAGCCTGTTCGGTTCCTCCAAAAGCAGCAAAAGCCTTTTTGTATTCTGCCCCAAAAGTAGGATAGGCCGATCTCACATACTCCTTTTTGCCATTTCTGATGCTGTATTTATAAAAAGGCGTGTACTCGAACTTACCCCAGACAGTAGTGGCCGTATTGGTTGGAAAGGCATTGCTGTAAGCTATATCCGGCGAGTTTGGTCGGGGTGTCTTACCCCAAATATGGAAATCGGTATTGTTTGTCAATAGTTGGCGATTTTCGTATGCTGCACCGGCAGTTAGTCGCAAACCGTTAGCAACATCTATCTGATTTTCTAACTTAAAATACTTGTTTTGATAAAACCGAATGACATTGTCGCCGGCAAAAAGCGACGAAAGCGAGTTGAGAGCCCGTGACGTTCCTTTGTCGCCCTGAATGTCCTGCGAACTATTTCCTGCCCACATTTGCAACTGTCCGCCAGCCAACGGCGCATAGCGATAAACGCCGGTCACATTCCATACTACCGACTTGCGAGCAGTGGTGTAATAGGCCGAAGGTGTAATGTTTAAGTTGGAATCGACTGCCAACGACAGCTTTTGTCCGAGCCACATTCCGTCGACGAAGTTATATTCCTTAAGTACTCCGTGCAACAACCCACTGTAATATAGATTTAGATGTTTGTTGAGTGGTACGGTAGTGCCCATTAGCCAACCGTTTTTACTATTTGTCTTTCCCAGAGTAATGCTAACACTTTCATTCGTTGCTTTTACCGATTCTGATGCCGAAAGTGAATCTCGTCGATGAAAACTTGCAGCTTCGTCGGCTTGTAAGGGTACATTGCGGATGTCTTCCCAAAAGGTTGAGTCACGCTTGCCGGCCAGCGAATCTACTTCCAACTGAACCGGATTTACTTCTTTTATCTCTAGCGAATCACGTTTTTCTTTCAGTTCCCGGGGTTCAACTGCAGCCGTCATCAAACGTGCTATTTTCAATGCATCGCGGGTGCTGAGTTTTTCTTTGGCCGATAATTGTTGAATCTTTGCCAATGCTTTGGCTTGCTTTTTTGTTTCAGGTGCTGTTGTTGGCTTTATTTGAGCTTGTATATTGGTCACGGTGGGGTTTAACTTCATGTTTTTGTACTTTACCGACGAATAAAACCGCGCATAACCTTTTACGCCCATAGTGCCAATGTTGGTGTACATGTCGTACGTGATAGGCATAAAAACAGTGGGGTGTACTTCCTGATAATTGACTTTGTACCGAGTGGTGGTGCCCATGTCTGTTGTTGATAAATCGAGCGAGAACACGCTCCAGTCGTTTTCAAGTATATAAATATCGCCCGAAAAAAGTTCATTGTTTTTGAGTTTGGGTGTAATTCTGATTTTATTTACCTGATATTTTCCATTGGCTGAAATGTCCATGAGTTTAAACTGGTAATAACGGAAAGCCTGAGGCGATAAGGGCGAAATGCAACCATCGAATTTTGCATCGTATATGTTAGATGTGGAAATGCGAATTCCCCCTTTGGGTTCCATATCCTTTGGAATAGAGCTTTTGTAGGCTATTACGTGTTGCGTGTATTTCCCCGGCGATTGAAAGCTAATCTGGTTTTTCGACTCGAGCACCAATAGTTTGCCAATAAGGGATTTGAGCTTTTGGTCCTTAATCATCATCTTCATTAAGGTAGGAATGCTCTCTATCTTTGCACTCCCTTTCAGGTAGTTGTCTGAGTTAAATGTCGATACCTGATACAAATGATAGGGCGCTTTAGCAATGGCTTGCCGCATAACGTTGTAAGCCGGGTCTTCTTTGCCGGGCCGAACAGTGATTTCATTTATTTTCTGCTCTTTTACGGCTAGTTGTACATTTATCGAACTACCATGCGCATCTATCTCCACCGTCTTTGTTTGCGATACATAGCCCAGCGACCGAAACTCGCAAGTGTATGCTCCCGGAGCAAGTCGTGTTTGAAATCGCCCTTGCTCGTCGCACACAATACCAGTTGTTGTTTCTCGAATATATATAGTAGAATAGGGGATTGGTTCGCCGCTTACCGAGCTTACAGTTCCTTTAAATAATTGAGCCGAAGCGATAGAATTCAGACTGAATAGTAGAACAAAAAGTGTAAATTGCTTCATAATTATTTTTTATTAATCAAAAGCAAATGTATTGGTTTTTAATTAGAAAGTGAAGAATTTAGAAAGAACTATTTTAAGTTTTAAATACAATTAAGTTTCTACTTGTCTAAATAGGGATTTCTTAAATTTTATTTGTAATTGGAGTAGACTCATTAGGTGCTTTTTGATCGCATGGCTTTAATGCACTTCACCTGTTGGTTTTCCAAAAAGGCCAGATATTTTTCAGTTTCCATTCCATAAAGTGCTAAGTGACCTTCATGGTCAGCATGTATACCCCAGCCATAGCGCTTACCAAGTGCCGACGACCGTAAACACGCCTGACCTTTGGAGTAAAACTCACGCCTTGATTCGGCATAATCGCATTCTGCAATATCGTTCCGATAGGTATAAATCAGGAATAGTACATCGTCCGAAGTATATGTGTAGGGGTGTCTACTCATAATATCAAATTGCAAAGAGGTAATAGTTGGTTCACCATTTTTGATTGGGGGAATGATTCCACGAGTTGTCGGACAGTCATCCGCCACTTCTATAAAAGTATCGTAGTAATTAGTGCTATGTGTTTTCATTATAAGAAATAAAATTAGCGTATATCAACCATAGAAGGAAGTTATACGCTAATTGTTCAAACTATTTTCGTTTTTTTTATTTCTTTGCAGCAGGCTTTTCTTTTTTATCGGTTTTGTCGTCCAGTTGCATCATGGCCATCATTTGGTTCATGGTTTTATTCATGCCATCGGTAGAGCCGTCAAGGAAGATTACATTGCCCTGACCTGTTTCACCAAAGTGTTTAATGGCTTCGGTCCACATACTGAATAACAAGAACGAAGCATCCAAATCGGCATCTGTCATTTCTTTAGCAGCGTGTGCCATACCTTTGGCTACTTCCTCGCGGAACAATGCAATACCTTGTCCACGTTGTTGTGCGGCTTCTTTTTCAGCTAAAGCTGATATTTTAATGGCGTTACCTTCGGCCTCAGCAGCTTTGGTTTTGGTAATCAATAGCGCTTGACCTTCGTTTTCGGCAGCAGCTTTTAGGTTGCTCGAAGCTACCACGCGTGCCATGGATTTAATAATTTCTTCGTCGAAAGTAATATCGTTCAGTTGGATATCAATCATGTGGTAACCCCATGTTTCCAATGTGTCGTCGAGGTGTTTTTTTACTTCCTCAATAATTTCTGTGCGAAGACTAAGAATTTCAGCTTGCTTTTTAGTGGCTACGAAACTACGAATTGTACCCTCGATGGTGCGTATAAGCGCTTGCATAAAGTTACGGTCGTCCACAAACTTAAAGGCTACGTTTTTAATCACATCGTCCGATTGGTTGAAAACTGCATAGAGCAACATGGCTTTAAAATAAACATTTGCCTGATCTTGCGTTACAGCCTGAAACTCCAGTTCTACCGAGCGGTTCTGAATGGAAATTCTGCGGTGAACCATTTCAATAAATGGAATTTTGAAGTTTAAGCCCGGTCCCATAATGCGACGGTACTTGCCGAAAATGGTAATAACAGCTACATAACCCTGATTGACTGTTACAAAGCCCGAAAAAATAAATAGGATTACAAGAACCCCAACAATAATAAAAGGAATTGAGCCCATAGATTATAATTTATTGATGAATTGAGAATGTTAAGTTGCAAAGATATGTATTTTTTCTTAATAGAGACAAAATCTGAGATAAAATTAATGGGCAGATTTTGATAATCTTTACTCAATACTATTTTTATATATCGGTTTCTTTTTATACATTTGCAGTCCTTAAAAAATGGAGAGGTGCTCGAGTGGCTGAAGAGGTACGCTTGGAAAGCGTATGTACTCCAAAAGGGTACCGGGGGTTCGAATCCCTTCCTCTCCGCAAAAAGGATAAGTCAAAAAACGACGTCCGTAAGCCAAACCCTACAAAATCAACGTTTTGTAGGGCTTTTTCCATCTTCCTTCCTTGTAATTTTGTTGTTATAAAAGACAAAATTTAGCCATAAATAGACAGACTTTTAGGACTAAATCGTGACCTTTTTTGAAAATCAAAAATAGGTCACAGAAAGTCCTCTTTTGGTATGCGTTTGGCACCTATTGTCTGCATTGCAATTATTTCATTTTCAATCAATCAACTAATTTTGTAACGATTAAAAAATGAAATTATGAAGAGTACATTTAACGTCCTTTACTACTTGAAAAGGAATGCAATTAGAAAAGATGGTAAAATGCCA
>Ga0302215_10001732_pt1 | contig 15364 bp, 12 predicted proteins | sample II_Fen_N3_1_FD_194580 | JGI IMG/M metagenome (GOLD analysis project Ga0302215, IMG submission 194580) | Peat permafrost microbial communities from Stordalen Mire near Abisko, Sweden - II_Fen_N3_1 | ecosystem: Environmental > Terrestrial > Soil > Wetlands > Permafrost | place: Sweden: Abisko...
AAAAATCATAGTTCAGAAGATCCTACCGAATTACTCGAAAGTCCTAAAATAGGATTAAGATTACCTGAAATTTTATCGGTTCAGGAAATTGATGATATGGTGATTGCTATCGATCTTTCTAAAAATGAAGGACAGCGCAATAAAGCAATTATTGAAGTACTTTATGGTTCAGGGTTACGGGTCTCGGAACTAATTGGTCTTCAACTATCGAAATTATACCTGGAAGAAGGATATATGTTGGTTGAAGGCAAAGGGAGCAAGCAACGACTGGTTCCCATGTCACCTCAGGCGATAAAACAAATAGGATTCTGGAAAACAGACAGAAACAAACTTTCAATTAAAAAGGGACATGAAGATATCTTGTTCTTAAACAGGAGGGGCTCTACTTTAACACGAGCCATGATTTTTACGATAGTAAAAGAGCTGGCTTTACTTGCCGGCATTCGGAAAAATGTAAGTCCGCATACTTTCCGGCATTCTTTTGCTACTCATTTACTGGAGAATGGAGCTAACTTAAGGGCGATCCAACAACTGCTCGGTCATGAATCGATTACCACTACAGAGCTTTATACGCATATTGATATGCATTTTTTAAGACAAACCGTGATAGATTGTCATCCGTTATACCGTAGGAAAAAGGAACAGGCAATTGAACAAGATCAGAATATGAAACTGCAGAAATAGATTTAAATTGCTAAGATAACCCTTATGACCCTACTGAAAGGTCATTAAGACCTGATTTATGAAGATAAACTACAAACTTAAAACTGATAAACAAATACGCTTCTCAAATTTAATAATCGTATTTATCAATATTTTACTCTTACTTTTCACCTCATCAATTACTGCACAGGAAACTGTAGTGGTTGGTCAGGTATTAAACAGTACCGATAAAACTCCTATCCCTTCAGTCAATGTATTCTTCAAAAACTCTCAGGTCATTACTCAATCGAACGAGGAGGGTTACTTTATGATTCGAACAAATGACAACCAAAACACACTTGTATTTTCTTCAGTTGGATATAAAAAACATGAAATCAGAATAAAACCGGGAAAAAGTGTGGGGCTCCAGGTGGAAATGAAACAGGAAAACACACTTCTTCAGGAAGTTTTTGTGATTCCGGGATCAAATCCTGCCATCGAAATCATGAAAAAAGTAAGGTTGCTTATAAACGTAAATGATATTGCCAGGCAAAAAGAATTCAAAACTACCGGTACGGAACAAAATCTGGTATTGCTTGGTAAAATCAACCAACGATCGATAAGCAAGAGGATTTTTGATCAATTAAAAAAGGGAAAGCTATCAGGTTCAGATTCTTCGCTTGTGATTCCTTTGTTTATGTCAGAAAAAAAATATCAAATCACTTCAAAAGATAAAAAGCTGCTTTCGAATAAAATCTTTTCTTCACCTGAATCGGGAATGAAGGTAGTGGAAAAACTTGTTGGAGAAATGGATACCGAACTAAATTTTTACGACAATGCAGTAACTGTTTTTGGTAAGAATATGGTGAGTCCGCTTTCGGGTGTTGGAAATGCATTCTATGATTATTATTTAGCCGATAGCACAAAAACAAAGAACGGAAAACAATATGAAATTCATTTCAGAAGCAGAAATACCAAGAATTTAGCTTTTGATGGTAAGCTCTGGATTGATTCCACTACATTTGGATTAACACGCATTGAAGCAAATTTGCCAACGAATGCGAACATTAATTTCATTCACAACTTACGAATTTCTCAGGTATTCATCCCTGTATCGAAGAATCACTGGATGCGTCAATCGGAAGAATTTGCTTTAAATATGACCTATGCACTGCTCGCTGACAGTTTGCATCCAAAACCCGAAATCTTTGTCAAGCGGAGTGCAACATATCATTCAACAGATTCGAATATCCAACAAAACAATAATTTTGCTCAGAGCGAATATAATCAAATTACCCTTGATGAAAAACTGAGTAATATGAATAATACACCTCTATTGCGAACAGCAAAATGGCTGGCAGATGTGTTTTTTACCGGCTATATTCCTGTTGGAAAAATTGATATCGGCAAAGTTGAACAAATTGTCCGTATCACCGATATTGAAGGGTTGCGACTGACATTACCATTCAGAACCAATGAAAAATTATGGAAAAACATATCCCTTGGGGGATTTGTCGGGTATGGATTTAAAAATAATGTTGTCAAATACTCAGGTATTGCCCAATACAAATTTCAGGGAGAAAAAAGAAGGGTATTAGGAATACAATATACTGACGATTACAGGCGAATCGACTACAATTATAATAATTTCATGTTTCGTGAGAATCCTCTTGTCACGGGTGATGAGGATATATCGAGTTCGGTCTTTGCATTTGAATCAGCAGGAAAAATGAGTGATCGTAAAGAGTATTCCATCTCATTTGCAAACGATTGGAATAAGGATATTGAAAGTAATGTATATATTCGATCCAATCAGTTATTTGCAAATTCGGACATGCCAATGAATGTAGGTGGTGTATCTGCAGCAAATTATTTACAACAAATATCAGCTACTGTTTCAACCCGCTTTTCATTTGACGAAAGAACCTATGATGACCATATGCAAAGGATTTACGTTGCTAATAATAAACCGGTCGTTTATAGCATTTTGGAAGCAGGGAAATACCGGTTTGGAAATAAAACGGGTCAATACGGGAAAATTATGGGTTCAATAAAGCAATTTATCAGGCTTGATTTTGGACAATTTAATTATATTGCCGATGCCGGAATTATTCTTGGAAATGTACCCTATCCTCTGCTCGGAATCCCTCCTGGAAGCGAATCCGGCGGATATAGTTCGTATCAATTCAATTTGATGAATTACATGGAATATGCTGCTGATAAATATATAAATTTGCACACAGAATTAATGTTGAATGGATTGATAATGAACCAGATTCCACTCATCAAGAATCTGAATTTACGTGAAATGATGTCATTTAAGATGTCGTATGGCAGCTTAAACGATTCCCATAAACAACAATTTGACTATCCTGTTTTCATGAATCCTTTATCAAAGCCTTATATGGAAGTAGGGATCGGACTAACAAATATCCTGCATATTTTTACATTGCAATCTGTTTGGCGACTAACTAGTTTGAACCATGTTGAAGATAGATCATGGGGTCTGTTGGGATGTTTAAATTTTAGTTTTTAACGAAAAATGCACAATCGTATTTAGGAATTAATTTTTCTAACAATTTTTAATTGTAGAAACTATAATTTAAATTACTTATTCTATCTTTGTTATCTAATTTGGAACATACTCTATAAATTAAATAAACTATGGAAACAACTGATCTTCAAATAGCTATTATCGGAGCAGGAAATATGGGCGGTGCCATTGCTCGCGGATTATCAAAAGGAAAGCTTATTCAATCGAAGAATATCAGAGTAAGTGATGTCTCGCAAGCGAATCTGGATGCTTTAAAAGCCTTTTCTCCTGAGATTATGGTAAGTAATTCCAACCGGGAAATAATAAAAGATGCTAATATTATTTTATTAGCTGTTAAACCGTGGATGGTTGAATCTGTTGCTGAAGAATTTGAAAACAAATTTGATTATAAAAAACAAATCGTTGTTTCAATTGCTGCAGGAGTTGAGTTTGAACAGTTAACAACTTATTTCAATACGGATGCCACCATTTTCCGTGTTATACCAAATACAGCCATAGATGTTCAACAAAGCGTTTCGACCATTGCATCGTTCAATGCCACAAAAGAACAAGAACAATTGATAATTGATATATTTGCGGAATTGGGTAAAACGTTCCTGGTTCCTGAAAGTCAGTTGAATGCATTTATGTCACTTTCGTCCTGTGGAATTGCTTATGCTTTCCGTTATATACGTGCTGCCTCTGAAGGAGGTGTGGAAATGGGAATTTATCCCAATATGGCAAAAGAAGTGGTGATTCAGACATTAAGGGGTGCTATTGAATTGCTGGAAGCAAACGGGACACATCCGGAAGTGGAAATTGACAAAGTGACTACAGCCGGGGGAACTACCATCAAAGGACTCAACGAAATGGAGGCTCACGGATTTACCAACGCTGTGATTAAAGGATTGAAAGCTTCGCACATAAAATAGTTTCAGGTTCACCCTATGAATTGAGAAATTACAGTAAGCAATGCATCATATAAAAATTATTTGGTTAATTATCAACTGCTAAAAAAATATGAACACACAAATCAAACAAATAGCCCAACGACTTCACGGACTTCGCGATGCATTGGATTTAACAACAGAGGTAGTAGCTTTGAAATGCGGAATCAGTCAGGCAGAATACGAAAAATATGAGTCGGGCAGTTTTGATATTCCCTTGAGTTTTATTTGCGACCTGGCTCAAACTTTTGGTGTGGAAACAACTGCCCTTATTTCAGGTAACGATCCGCATGCGCTGGCTTTTTCAGTAACCCGTAAAGGAACCGGATCAGCCATTGAACGCAACAAGGTTTATAAATATCAATCGTTGGCGTTTGGTTTTCGTAATGCTAAGGCAGAACCATTTGAAGTGACCGTAGAACCGAGTGATAAACCCATTCATTTGAACTCCCATATTGGCCAGGAATTCAACCTGATACTCGAAGGAACCATGCAATTGCAGATAGCAGGTAATGATATCACCCTTTTCGAGGGAGACAGCATTTATTTTGATTCTGTAAAACCCCATGGAATGAAAGCACTTAATGGAGTAAAAGTAAAGTTTCTGGCGGTGATCATATAAACATAGGAAACATAGTTGAATATAAAAGAAAAGGAAACATTACTATGTGCCTAATAGAGCTTTTATCGAAAATGTTTAAGTAAAAAAATAATATATCAATGTTAGAAAAGTTCCTTCAACAAACCGAATTCAAAGACTTTGAAGATTTCAAAGCAAATTACAAACTTATTGTCCCTGAGAATTTTAATTTTGGTTACGATATTGTGGATGCCTGGGCAGCAAAAGAACCAGATAAAAAAGCATTACTGTGGACGAATGATCAGGGTGAATGCAGGGAATTCACTTTTAGTGATATGAAGAAATATACCGACCAAACGGCATCTTATTTTCAAAGTCTTGGGATAAAAAAAGGGGATATCGTCATGGCTATATTAAAACGGCGGTATGAATTCTGGTTTACCATTGTGGCACTTCATAAAATTGGTGCTGTTATTATTCCGGCCACTCATCTGCTGACAAAAAAAGATTTAATCTACCGGAATAATGCAGCAGATATTAAAGCAATTATCGCTGTTGGTGAGGAACCGATTATCACCCATATCAATGATGCCATGCCAGAATCACCAAGTGTGAAAATGCTGATTTCTGTCGGACACATTATCCCTGATGGCTGGCTTGATTTTCATAAAGGGATTGAAAATGCAGCACCGTTTACTCCAATTGCCAACGTAACTAAAAATGACGATCCACTGATTATCAGCTTTACTTCGGGAACAACAGGGAATGCAAAAATGGTACTGTTGGATTGTGTATATCCCCTCGCTCACATTATCACCGCCAAATACTGGCATAACTTGCATGAAGAAAGTTTACATCTCACTATTGCAGATACCGGATGGTTAAAAGCCGTATGGGGGAAACTCTACGGACAGTGGATCGTAGGGGCATGTGTCTTTGTGTATGATCATGAAAAATTTACTCCGGCAGCCATGTTGGAAATGATTCAGAAGTATCGCATTACTTCACTGTGTGCACCTCCAACCATATTCCGTTTCCTGATCCGTGAAGACCTGACTCATTATGATCTCTCATCACTGGAATATTGTACAATTGCCGGTGAAGCATTGAATCCGGCTGTGTATGAACAATTCTTACAACTCACAGGTATCAAATTGAGGGAGGGTTACGGACAAAGCGAAACAACCCTGTCATTGTTCACCTCACCCTGGGTAGAACCTAAACCCGGATCGATGGGATTAATTAATCCTCATTATGATGTTGATCTGTTGACTCCGGAAGGTCGGGTGGCAGAAGTAGGAGAACAGGGACAGATAGTGATCCGTACCGACAAACAGTATCCGGTAGGTCTTTTCAAGGGATATTACAGAAACGAAGAGCTGACAAATGAAGCCTGGCACGATAATGTTTATTATACCGGTGATGTGGCATGGCGTGATGAAGATGGTTATTTTTGGTTCGTTGGACGTGCAGATGATGTGATCAAGAGTTCTGGTTACCGGATTGGCCCTTTTGAAGTAGAGAGTGCTTTGATGACTCATCCTGCTGTTGTGGAATGTGCCATTACAGGTGTTCCGGATGAAATTCGGGGACAGATAGTAAAAGCCACCATAATTCTGTCAAAAGAATACAAAGACAGAGCCGGTGAAAAGTTAATCAAAGAAATACAGGATCATGTAAAAACTGTTACAGCTCCTTATAAATATCCCCGAATTATCGAGTTTGTAAATGAATTGCCTAAAACGATAAGTGGTAAAATCCGTAGAACAGAGATACGGGAAAAAGACAATAACAAGTAATAATTAAAATTTTATAAGTAGATGAATATCATCAATCTCTCGGATAACAATTCCGTATTAAACCATTATATCAAGGAAATCCGCTCTGTAAAAATCCAGAAAGATTCCATGCGTTTCCGTAGGAATATGGAACGAATCGGCGAAATAATGGCTTATGAAATCAGTAAAAAAATGCGCTATAAAGCCGAGGAAGTAAAAACTCCGTTGGGCCTGGCGTATACAGAAGTGATTGATGAAAAAATTGTAATTGCAACGATTCTTCGTGCGGGACTTCCTTTCCATACCGGTTTTCTGAATTATTTTGATGGCGCTGAAAATGCATTTGTTTCGGCTTATCGCAAATATAAGGATGCGTTGAAATTCGATATTTTTATTGAATACATTGCTTCTCCAAGCCTGGATGGAAAAACACTGATTATTACTGACCCGATGCTTGCTACGGGTGGCTCTATGGAACTAGCTTACGGTGCATTGCTAACAAAAGGCAAACCGGCTCATATTCATATTGCAACAGTCATTTCCAGTCAGGTAGCCATCGATTATATTTCATCTCATTTCCCGGATATAAAAACTACTGTTTGGGCTGCTGCGATTGATTCTGAATTGAATGAACATTCGTATATCATTCCTGGATTAGGGGATGCAGGTGATTTGGCATTTGGAGAAAAGTTATAACATTCTTATTCAGATAAAATATGAAAATCAACAACTTTATTTCCATATACTGGAAATCTGTCGTTTTTATACTAGGCATTTTATATCTTTCATTTGCACCTCCTTCTACTTTTGAAGGAGTTCCAACATTTGAAAATGAGGATAAACTTATTCATGTTGGAATGTATTTTATTTTGACCTGTGTATTGATATTTGATTTTCGACAATACGCCAAAAATAATTATACTACCATTTTAGCATTTATATTAATCTGTCTCATATTTCCTATTTTTCTTGGTGGTGCAATTGAAATACTTCAACCTATGTATTTTGCTCCCAGGACCGCAGATTGGTTAGATTGGTTTAGTGACATAGCCGGAGTTATTATCGGATGGTCAGGAATGCAATACATTCGTTTCAAAAATTTCAAAAAGGAAAAAAAAAGAGTTGAATGATACTTTAATTTTAGAATATATATAGCAGAATAATGTGTCCCTTGTGGTTAAAAGACTATGAATGACGAAACTCTAAAATATAAAATTGGTATTACTCTCATTAAAGGCATAGGTAACAATCTGGCTAAAAATCTGATTGCTTATGTTGGTAATGTAGAAGGAATTTTCAAAGAAAAGCAACAAAACTTAGCTAAAATACCCGGTATAGGTGAATTGCTTTCAAGAGAAATTATTTCTCAGAATGTGCTAAAACGTGCCGAACAGGAAATTGAATTTATAACAAAAAACAACATCCAGACTTACTATTTTACAGATCGGGATTATCCGTACCGGTTGAAAGAATGTCCGGATTCACCGGTTTTGATGTATTCAAAAGGAAATTGCAATTTAAATAATGGTAAATTTCTGGGAATAGTAGGTACCAGAAATGCGACAGAAACCGGAAAAGAAAATTGCAAAAAACTTATTGCTGATTTAGCAGGAGCCCAACCAAACATAATTATTGTTAGCGGATTAGCATATGGCGTGGATATCTGTGCACATAAAACCGCTCTCGATTATGAATTATCTACCATCGGAATTATCGGCCACGGATTAGACCGTATCTATCCGGAGGTGCATCGTCCAACGGCAGTAAAAATGGTTCAAAATGGGGCTTTAATGACTGAGTACTTAAGTCAGACCAATCCCGATAAGCAAAATTTTGTTCAACGAAACCGGATCATTGCCGGACTAAGCGATGCCGTTGTGGTGGTGGAATCGGCAATCAGAGGTGGTGCATTGATTACTGCCGAAATTGCAAATGATTACAATCGGGATGTTTTTGCATTCCCAGGACGAGTAAAAGACGAATGGTCAGCAGGATGCAATGCGTTGATTAAAAACAACAAAGCATCACTGATAGATTCTGCCGAAGATATTTTACGATTTATGAATTGGGAAATCCAGGATTCAACTAAAACGTCTATTGTTCAAACTGCTTTATTTTTGGATCTTTCTGACGAGGAGCAGTCTATTGTTTCACTACTCAGACAAAAACCGGATGGTTTACAGTTAAACGAATTATCCATTCAACTGGAAAAACCAATCAGTAAAATATCATCTTTACTTCTTGAACTGGAATTTAAGGGAGTTGTAAAATGTTTGCCGGGAAATTTATATCGAATTGTGAAGTAGTTGATTGGTTGATTTGTTGAATAAGTAATTGGTTGAGTAAGTTGATTGGTTGAGTAATTGGTTGATTGGTTGAGTAAGTTGATTTAGTAATTTAGTAATTGGTTGATTGATTAAATAAGAAATTGAATTGATTGGTTGATTGGTTTAGATTGATTTGAAATTTATATTAAGGCATCTACATCTTACTACCAACTTCCAACTACCGACTACCAACTACCGACTATTCTCTTACTTCTATAATATTAAATAAATGTATTCAAAAGAAGAATTAAAACAACTTAAAAAAGAATTTTGGGAAGGATTTGGTGTGTATTGCACTTTGGTTCCGGCTTTGAAGCGTCGAAAAAGTAAGTTTATGCTCTACAATACCAAAATGAAAGGAGTTGAACTTAAATTTGATGCAACCCGAGCCGGTGCTTCGGTTATACTAGAAATCAACCTTTCGAATCCAAAGCAACGACTTGAAAAATATAATCAGTTTGAACTTTACAAATCCACAATGGAAAAACAATTTCCAAAAGGTTTAATCTGGAATTCTGCGTATATAAGAGAGTGTGGAACAGAAGTTAGTCGTATTTATACTGAAAAGAATGAAATTGATCTCCATCGACGGATTCAATGGATGGAATTCTATAAGTTTATGACAGAAGAAATGCTTAAACTGGAACGCGCTTTTAAGGTGGTGAAAGAAGTGATGGAATAAAATTTAGTGTAACTCCGGGAAGTAATGAATTCACTACTTTTTAATTTAATATAATTGGAATATAATGAATATCGGATTTATTAATTGATTAATTCTGAAAAAATGTCTGAAACTTTTTCATGCAGAAATCCTTTCATTTACAAATTCACTGCCAGAATATAGTGTATTTCTTTATCAACTTATTAAATTACATTCAAGGTTAAAATCAATGACCTATTTATGTTGATAAACCAACTAATTTTTAGTAGTTTTGCATCCCATAAACAAATGTAAAACGGAATATGGAAAAAAAGCAAATCAAAAGAGCCTTAGTTTCTGTTTATCATAAAGATAAACTCGATATTATTATACAAAAACTATACTCCGAAGGGGTTGAATTTATCTCTACCGGAGGAACCAGGTCCTTTATTGAATCACTTAATATCCCGTGTCTGGCAGTTGAAGATCTTACCGGATACCCTTCGATTCTTGGAGGACGAGTAAAAACGTTACATCCAAAAATATTTGGAGGCATTCTTACACGTCGAGAAAACAAGGAAGACATAGAGCAGATAGAAGAGTATGAAATCCCTGAAATTGACCTTGTGATAGTTGATTTATATCCCTTTGAGGCCACTGTGGCTGCAGGAGCCGATGAACCGACTACTATTGAAAAAATTGATATCGGAGGTATTTCACTGATTCGTGCGGCTGCAAAAAATTATAATGATGTGATCATTGTGGCTTCCCAGGATCAATACGAACCACTATTGGAAATAATCACTTCAAATGGTGCTAAAACCACTCTCGAAGAACGTCGATGGTTTGCTAAACAAGCGTTTGCCGTTTCTTCACATTACGATTCTGCGATCTTCAACTATTTCGATGGTCAGGAAGAAAGTGCTTTCCGATTTAGCGAAAACAACTCCAAAATACTTCGTTACGGTGAAAATCCTCACCAACGTGGTGTTTACTTTGGTAAATTTGAAGACTTGTTTGAACAACTCCAGGGCAGAGAAATTTCATATAACAACTTGCTCGACATTGATGCCTCCATCAATTTGATCAATGATTTTGAAGATATCACTTTTGCTATTCTAAAACATAATAATGCTTGCGGTATTGCTTCTCGACCTGTATTGGTTGATGCGTGGAAAGCGGCATTAGCAGGTGATCCTGTTTCGGCATTTGGCGGAGTTTTAATAACCAATGCGGTTATTGATAAAGCAACTGCTGAGGAAATGAATAAAATCTTTTTTGAAGTAGTTATTGCCCCGGATTATGATCTGGATGCCATTGAAATTCTAAGTCAAAAGAAAAACAGAATTATTTTGATTTTAAAGGAAGCAAAATCCAACCGGAAACAATTCCGGTCATTGCTCAACGGAGTATTAATGCAGGATAAAGATACCAATACAGAGACAGCTGACGATTTGAAGGTCGTGACTGAAAAAGCACCTACTACAGAAGAAATTGAAGATCTGCTTTTTGCAAATAAAATTGTGAAACATTCTAAATCGAATGCCATTGTACTGGCTAAAAACAAACAATTAATTGCAAGTGGTGTAGGACAAACTTCACGTGTGGATGCATTGACTCAGGCTATTGAGAAAGCAACTACATTTAAATTTGATTTAGCCGGAGCTGTAATGGCTTCCGATGCATTCTTCCCTTTCCCTGATTGTGTTCAAATTGCATCAGAGGCTGGAATTACAACAGTAATTCAACCGGGAGGATCAATAAACGACAAGCTTTCAATTGAAAAATGTAACGAAACAGGAGTTTCAATGGTAACAACCGGTTTTCGTCATTTTAAACATTAATCAGGTAGCTGTGGTTTAAGTTATAAATTTCGAAAAAACAATAACTTTATAAAATTAATTGATAAGAGTCACTTTGGGTACTGACAATTTTAAGTAAATCCGGGGACTGTTGATGATTAACAATAGACTAAAAAATATAAATCTCAAATAAATTAAGAAAATGGGACTATTTTCATTTACACAAGAAATAGCTATCGACCTCGGTACTGCCAATACAATTATCATTCACAATGATAAAATTGTGGTAGATGAGCCATCGGTAGTAGCATTGGACAAACGTACCGATAAGCTGATTGCAATTGGTGAAAAAGCGCGTCAGATGGTCGGTAAAGAAAATGAAGGAATTCGCACCGTTCGTCCATTACGTGATGGTGTGATTGCTGACTTTTATGCTGCTGAATTAATGATTCGTGGTATGATTAAAATGATTCCAACTAAAAACCATCTCTTCTCCCCTACCCTGAAAATGGTTGTTTGTATTCCTTCCGGAAGTACAGAAGTTGAGATTCGTGCCGTTCGCGACTCGTCGGAACATGCCGGTGGCCGTGAAGTGTACATGATTTATGAACCTATGGCTGCCGCTATTGGGATTGGGATTGATGTGGAAGCACCAAACGGTTGTATGATTGTTGATATTGGTGGTGGAACTACTGAAATCGCTGTTATTTCGCTGGGTGGTATTGTATCTAATAAATCCATTCGTATCGCCGGTGATGATTTGACATTGGACATTGTTGAATACATGGGTCGTATGCACAATATCAAAGTGGGTGAACGTACCGCAGAAATGATAAAAATTAATGTAGGGGCTGCTTTAACTGATCTGGAAGATGCTCCGGAAGATTATATTGTCCACGGTCCAAACCGTATGACAGCTCTGCCAATGCAGGTTCCTGTATCCTATCAGGAAATAGCGCACTGTCTTGAAAAATCTATTTCAAAAATTGAAGCTGCTATTCTGAGTGCGTTGGAACAAACACCTCCCGAATTATATGCCGATATCGTACAACGTGGTATATACCTTGCCGGTGGTGGTGCATTGCTTCGTGGACTGGACAAACGGTTGACCGATAAATTAAATATCCAGTTCCATATTGCCGAAGATCCATTACGTGCTGTAGCCCGTGGAACAGGTATTGCACTAAAAAATGTCGATAAATTCTCGTTCCTGATTCGATAAGACTAAATTTAATTTTCGATAAACACATGAATTTATTGTGTTTATCGAAAATTTTTGTTGTATAATCTCCCTTTTCGCTGCACAGTTTCATTACTAATGAAGAACCTCATCAATTTTTTTATTCAATACAGTGTCATGTTTTTATTTCTATTCTTAGAAATAATCTCATTTTCATTGATTGTGAAAAATCAGGAGTATCAAAAAAGTGTGTTTCTTTCATCAAGCAATTCTATGGTTTCCGGAATGTACGAATGGAGTAATTCAGTCGTCGAATTTTTTAAACTGCGTGCTGCAAATGAAAATCTGTCGCAAGAAAATACCGCGCTTAAAAATCAAATCATAATCTTACAAAACAGGCTTTCTACATTAAAGCCCGAAGCTACGGATTCAATTCATTTCCGGATTCCACCTGAAATGGAATATCAGTTTATTTCAGCAAAAGTAATTAATAGTTCTACGAATAAACTTCAGAACTATATTACCCTGAATAAAGGTGCTATTGATGGAATCAAAATCGATATGGGCGTTATCAGTGATGAAGGAGTAGTCGGGATAGTGAAAACCGTTTCAAAACAATTTTCGGTTGTCATTCCGGTTTTAAATCCTAAAATTGAGATCAGCTCCAGATTCAAACGAAATAATTACAGCGGTGGACTTCTATGGTCAGGGGAGGATTATCGTTATGCAAACCTGACGGATATTGCCCGGCACGTTGAACTTGCCTTAGGTGATACAATAATTACAAGTGGTTTAACGAGTGCTTTCCCTGAAGGTATACCGATTGGAATCATTGAAGATTTTAAAATTAAAGAAAGTGATGCTTATTACAAAATCAAGGTGAAACTGGCCGTTAATTTCCGAACACTTTCACATGTTAAAGTAATAAATTATCTGAATTTTCAGGAACAAAAAGATCTGGAGAAAAAATCTGAAGAATAATATAAATTTACCATTTTATCATTTACTATTTCAATTTAACAATGGAACAATTGTAAATGATAAAACCTTAAATAGTAAATGGTAAATAGCAAAATAGTAAATATATAAAATGCCCACACTTCTTCAAAATATAATCCGTTTTATTTTATTGGTGCTTTTTCAAGTGCTGGTGCTGAATAATATCCAGTTTTTGGGTTATATCAATCCATACCTCTATATTCTGATTATCCTGTCACTTCCGGTTCAAATGCCCCGATGGTTTTTGTTGATACTGGCATTTTTTCTTGGACTAACTATCGACGTTTTTTCAAATACCCTGGGCATGCATGCTTTTGCAACCGTATTGGTCGCTTATTTCAGGGATGGGATTATAAAATTATTTACGAACATCGAGGAAGGAAATAATCCGACACCTTCTTTCCACACTTTTGGTGTAAGCGCATATATAAAATATGTTGTCATCATGGTTATTATTCATCATGCAACGTTATTTACCCTGGAAGCTTTTTCATTTTTCCAGTTTTGGATACTGTTGCCAAAAATCATACTAAGTTCAATGGTAACCATCTTGCTGATCATGGGAATTCAATCGATTAAAACAAAATAAAATATGATAAACGATACGCTGCAAAACAGAAGATATGTGATAGCTATTATCATGTCGGCTGTGATTGTTGTGTATGTTCTCAGGTTGTTTTCAATTCAGATTATTGAATCAAAATATAAAGCAGGTGCCGATAGTAATGCTTTTCTAAAGAAAACTCAATTCCCTCCACGTGGACTTATTTACGACCGGAAACACACCTTGCTGGTTTATAACAAACCGGCTTACGACATAGCTCTTATCATGCGCGAAGTACGCGATCTGGATACTCTGGCATTTTGCAAAGCATTGAATATTGATAAACCATCCTTTATAAACCGAATTGCCGAAATCAAAGATCATAGAAAAAACCCGGGTTATTCCTCGTATACCCCTCAACTTTTCATGACACAACTGGGTATCGAAGACATCGCTACTATACAACAATCGATGTACAAATATCCGGGTTTCTACATTCAAAGCAGAACTTTACGTGAATATGCTTTCCCAATCGCAGCGCATGTTTTGGGGAATATCGGAGAAGTATCTCAAAAAAGAATTGAGAATGACGATTACTACAAACAAGGCGATTATGCCGGTCGTGACGGATTGGAATATACCTATGAGGAACAACTACGCGGAGTCAAAGGAGTAGAGATATTACTTCGTGATGCCAAAGGCAGAATAAAAGGAAAATACGAAAACGGGAAAGAAGATATTCCCCCTAAAGCCGGGCAGAATCTGACTTTAACTCTGGATGCACAGTTGCAAATTCTGGGTGAAAAATTAATGACCGGAAAAGTGGGAAGTATCGTTGCTATTGAACCTTCAACCGGTGAAATCCTGGCCATGGTTTCGAATCCGACTTTTGATCCTTCGCTTTTGGTGGGCAGACAGCGGTCAAAAAACTATATGCAGTTGTTGAGGGATCCGACAATACCGTTGATAAATCGTGCCACGCAGGCACAATACTCCCCGGGCTCGGCTTTCAAAACACTGGAAGCACTGGTGTTGCAACAAATGGGCGGAATATCAGAAAGCACGATATTTGCCTGTAACGGACCGCAATCTTCTCCCATAAGGTGTACTCACCATCATGGTTCTCCGGTAGGTTTGTTAAGCGCTATAGAGCAAAGTTGCAACCCTTATTTCTGGAATGCCTTTAAAGTGACACTCGAAAAAGATGGATATGGTCAACGAAATATCTTTTTTAGAAATAATTATGACCAATGGGTCGATTGTGTAAAGAGTTTCGGACTCGGTGAAAAATTTAAAGACGGAGATATCTACGAACAATCACGTGGAAATATTCCCACTCAAAAATACTATAACCGGGTTTATCGGGCAGATAATTCATGGCGTGCCATTACT
>Ga0302215_10001733_pt1 | contig 15364 bp, 5 predicted proteins | sample II_Fen_N3_1_FD_194580 | JGI IMG/M metagenome (GOLD analysis project Ga0302215, IMG submission 194580) | Peat permafrost microbial communities from Stordalen Mire near Abisko, Sweden - II_Fen_N3_1 | ecosystem: Environmental > Terrestrial > Soil > Wetlands > Permafrost | place: Sweden: Abisko...
ATTTCCTGTATTAGCAATTGCATTCAATGTAACCACTGTTCCGGCATCATAAACGCCGGTGTTAACCGGATTCAACAAAACAGATCCTGAACCCACAACATTTACAGTAAGCGTATATTGAGCGGTTGAAACAAAATTCGCATTCACTGTTTTATTGCCATCTATAACAATTGTTGCAATTTTTGAAGTAGCAGATAAATCACCACTAAAGTTGGTAAACTTATTCCCGGCATCAGCAGTAGCTATAAGTGTCACTATAGAGCCTTTCACATAAGGTCCTGTAGCCGGATCTAAGGTAACAGAACCTGAACCAAGTGAATTCACAGTTAAATTATACGTAGGAATAGTGGCCGCAGTTCCGGTTTCGAAACAACCTAAATCTGGTTTAGTTCCATTGTAAGGAATAGGCGTAAGACCTAAGTAGGAGAAATTACTGATAATGGTACCTGCATCAATTTCTTTTGTTGCGGTCGACGCCAAATGAGCAAAAGTAACATCGGGTAAGCTACCATTAGCTTTTCGTGCAGCTGTACATTGAGTAAAACCCGTTGCGACATCGGAAACCTGAAAATCGGCAGCTGTAGCAAAGTTACTTGCTTCTGATCCATCACTTGCTTTCGTTGCAAAAGTATTTGTAGCAAAAACCTGTGTATTCGTGGTTGAAAATCCAGTCTTTGTACCACTTGACTGGAGAGAAATACAGTTTTCTACCGTAACTACTTTTCCTGTTGCCAAAGCTGTTTTGAACATGTAATTACCTTTGGCATTGCTTATGGAAGTACAGTTAAGCATTGATATAGAACCCATATTTCCATTTTGGTCAAAGCCTTTGTTAGAATTGCCAAACGACAAACAATTGATTAAAATCTGATTATGTCTTTGATCGGGAGTAGTACCACTACCTCCGGTTTTAAATCCATTACCATTTCCGGGTCCAACAGTTCCATCTTTCAGGTAACCACTTTTAAATGTCCAACAGTTTTCTAATGTTGTGGTCATATCATCAGCTACAGGTGGAGTAGCATCCAAACATTTCAGATAACCATCCCAACCATCGTCGGAATTAGACCATGCACGACAGCCGTAATAATAATTGCCTGTACCCGGATCAATTTTGGTAGAGAAACCATCAGCATTTCCGTATGATGTGGCAGGATCAGCATTGAAGTACGAATCACAATTAATTATTTTATTATATGCAGCACCTCCTTTAATCTCAAAACCGGCATCACGGTTTTCGTCGAATATACAATTTTCAATGCGGTTGTAATTACCTCCCTGAATAAGCATACCATTATCGCCTGCACCAAAAGCTTCAATGCCTTTAACGTACCAATAATCACCCGAAATTTGAATTCCCTGATTACTGTCACCAAGTGCCATGGACGAAAAATCGAGTTTAACTTTTTCGCCAGGATAAGCGAATAAAAAATTCATTTGAGTAGCAGTTCCTGTTTTCGACAGATTTACACGGGTTGCACAGGTATAAGTACCTCCTCGTACATAAATCATATCACCAGGATTTGCCATCATAACAGCCTTATAAACTGTCGCAAAAGGGGTTGTGACTGTTAGACCATTGTAGGTATCATTACCCGTTGTAGAAACATAAAAAATTGCAGCAAGACTAGTTTGTGTAAATGCAAACAGTATTGCCATTACACAAACAAAAAAAAGACTTTTTCTTTTCATTTTTGATTAATTGTTACTAGAGAATTAGTGTGAGTTTATAGTAATTGAGAGTTATTTACATCTATTTGAGTGCAGCCGTCATAAAACAGAAAATGGCATGACGGCTGCACTTTTAAGAAGTATGATTTTATTGTTTTATAAACTTCTGAGTTGAAGTTTTACCAGTTTTATCCAGGATTTGAACAACATAAACTCCTGAAGCAAGAGTATGTGTATTAACTACCTGTGATAATATTGACTGGGCAACAACCGAACCGGAAACTGAGTAAACTTTCAGTTGCGCAATATCACCATAAACGATAAGGGCAGATTCGGTTTGATACATCTGATAGGCATATTTATCAGCTTTTACAGTCGAAACAGCGGTCTGAGTATCGTAGACTTTGATATAAAAATCATAAATACGAATTCCACCACCAGTAGCCATATTGGTAAAAGTTACAGATATCGGTGATTTTGTATCGACAATACCTGCCTGAGCCATTAAATGATAACCGGTAAAGGTTCCTTTTGCCATCGAAGCCGAAGTCCATGAATTAGTTACACCATTTTGTGTCCATGAAACTTTGATGGTTCTTGAACCAGAGAAAAACATATTAATCTGCAAATCAACCAAACTCGGCAGATTCCAAGTTATCGAACCACTGCGTTCCACATTCACTGCACCAATTGTACAACCTGCCGGTATAGTTCCTGATTCAGAATATCCGGGATTCCAAACTACAGGATATGTTGCAGATCCATTGGTCAATGTAATAACACCTTTCAAATCAGCAGGCACAGCGTTTAGTGAGTCTTGAATATGATACCAATCGCCGGTAAGAACTTTCGTTGGAATAACCCGAATGATATTACCTGTAAGGCTAAGCGTTGCCATTCCCCCTGTGGCTTTAACGGTATACGTTCCATCTTCGGTGGGTGTGCCTGAGATAGTAAGTCTAGTTCCATTAATCAATTGAGTTAAGCCGGCTGGCAAACCTGTCAATTCAAAGGCAGTAGCACCACCACCCATTTGGAAAACAATATCGGTAATAGAAGCTCCTATATTGATGGTTTGTGTGGCATTGTTAGTGGTACAAACTAAAGTTGCAGGAGCAAGTGTACTAATTGTAATTGTCCCTGTCAATGAAACCGGAGTCACACCTCCTACTGTAGTTACAGTATAAGTAGTTGTTTCTGTTGGATTTCCCTGAATTGTAACTGTTTTTACTGTTGCATCCTTTACAGCCGTCAATCCGGCCGGAAGATTGGTTACAGTTACATCTGTAGCGGCTCCACTCCATTTATAAACAATTTTACTGATAGCAGAACCGGTATAGACTGTCTGAGCAGCATTACCTTCAATCAAAACTAAACCGGCTTGTGTAGAGACTCCGGTTTCATAAGCACCCATATCTGCACTCACTCCGTTATAGTTTATTGTGAGGTTCGGTAATTGTACATAACCCACCGGACGATCTGCAACAGCTATATTGGGTACTAATGCAAAATTCACTACATTTTCACCCTTATCAATAAAAATACTACCATCTTTTAGTTTGGCAAAATCATTGTCGGGCAAAGATCCATCCGACTGACGAGCTGCAAGAAACAACGTAGATGACAAACTTTTAAATTCTGAGGAATGATCTTTGGCTTTCACCGCTACTCCATTCACTTTATTTCCATCTTTCATTGGATCACAACCATCAATTGTTACCCAACTGTTGTAGGTGGAGTTAGGTATATTTGTAGCAAAAAACTCATGATTAAGAGTCGTAGCATTAAACCCGATATTGTTGCGCAAATACATGTTTCCATATTGCAACACAGTAGGAAAGCGGAAGTTGTACGCATTGCCCCAACCTACGTTATTAAACAGATACATACCTTCATAAGCATTATTCTGATCATAACCTTTGGCAGCATTTTCAAAAGACACACAATTATGTACCAAATGAGCACCTATGGACTGTGCAAAAGCTGCACCCCCCGAAGTACCTCCGCCTCCAAGTTTGAAACCATTTCCATTTCCTCCGGTTGAGACTCCGGTTGAATCGAAAGCTGCTTTCCATGACCAACAATTATCTATAATTACCGGATGGTAAACCATATACATATCCCAATTGTCATCTGAGTTTTTCCATGCGCGACAACCATGGTATTCTGTTCCCGGACCTGGAAATAATTTACATCCAAAACCATCGGCATCACCACCATCATCGGCACTACCGTTATATAATACTTTATCATAATTATAATACGAATCACAATTAATTACAATATTACCACGACAAAACTGATATCCTGGATTGAACTGGGGAGTACCGGCAGGAAGTGATTTTGTTTCTTCAATAGTAAAATCTTTGTACATACCAATCTGAAGGCCAGAGTCATTATTACCGTGAAATTTACAATTTTCAATGATATTGTAACTTCCCTCCATCTTCATCCCGTTATCTTTCGCATTTACAAGCTCAAGACCCTTAAAATGCCAGTAACCACCTTCGTGATTCATGTAAATACAACGTGCTTGTTTGAACGAGGCTTCATCAGGAGTCGGAATCTGACTTCCATCAATAATTACCTGTTCCTTGTTATAAGCCCACATATAAATACGAGCATCGGCTCTTCCCGCCTGTGCTGCTCGTAATTTTATACCGGTGGCCAACATATACTTGCCTCCACGAATGTAAATTGTGTCACCAGGTTGAACCAGACTGACAGCGTAATTAATTGTAAGATAGGGATTGGAAATTGTACCTGTATTTGTGTCGGTTCCAGTGGTGGAGACATACATGGTACGTGCGGATGCGAGAGTAGAGATGCAAAGCAGAAGCAATGCAATTGCGTAAAATTTTTTCATGTGATTAAATTTAAAAAGGTTGCGTAATTAGACAGTGCTAAAGTAATTATCTAAAATCTTTTCAATGTGGATTTAATGACATTTTTTGTGCATTCTTAATAGAAATGCTTAACAACATTATAGTTTAGAGGAAAGAGATAATTGAAGAAAAAAAAGAACAGATAAACTTCTTTGTAGAATAGGTGGGTATAAAAAAACAGATAATTGGACTAGCCAGTTATCTGTTTTTTTATTCTTTTATTTCATGCCGATAATTTTAATTTTTTCTATCGACGGAGGTAAATTTATATTACTCGATTTGCCACCAACTTTTATCACTTCGGGTAACGTTTCGGGATAATCAAATTCTGTCAGGTTAAAGTTCTTTACATTCTGTAGAATCAAAGCCGGACCTTTTTGTGGTGTAATGTGTATATTCTTGAAGTTAATACCATCGGATTCGCTCAATTCAGCGCCAAACTCTGAAGTAATCCATGCATCCTGAACGTTGATGTTAGAGATATTCATTTCAGGCAATCCATTGAAATACATTGCACGGTGAGCATTTCGGGACACAATGTTCTTCACATAAATATTCCGAAATGATGGAGTTTCAGATGTTACGGCCGGAATTTTCACTTCAGTTTGTGCTTTGTCTCCATCTTCTAATGATTCTGAAGCCGATTTTCCATTGTAATATAAATCGAAAAGGAATGAGTCTGTTGATATATCGAACATATAAATATCACTTATATAGATATTTTCAACTAAACCTCCCCTACCGCGGTTACTTTTAAAACGCAAACCAACATCGGTTCCCAAAAACTGACAGTTACGAACCGAAATGTTTCTTACACCTCCGGACATTTCGCTACCTACCACAAAACCTCCATGACCTTTAAAAACTTTGCAATTATCAACAATCATGTTTTCAGTTGGCCGGGCACGCTTGCGACCCTCTTCATCTTTACCCGATTTAATGCATATTGCGTCGTCACCAACGTCAAAAATGCTATTGACTAAAATCACATTTTTGCATGATTCTACATCAATTCCGTCGCCATTCTGAGCATAAGCCGGATTACGCACAAAAATATTATCAATAATAACATTAGTACACATCAATGGATGAAGATTCCAACTTGGTGAGTTTTCAAACAAAACACCTTGTAACAGAACATTCTTACATTCAATAAAATTGATCATTGCCGGGCGAAGAAAATCTCTTATATCCTCCCATTGCGAATCGGTCAAAACTCCACGAGGGACGTTCATATCACTCACAGATTCACCTTTGAGCGATTTTTCAGAAGGAAACCAATAAGAAGGATCCTTAAGTACGCCGCCCGATTTCACTACATTTTTCCAGTAAATTTCTGTTACTTTTGCCTTTTTAAGTGGACGCCATGCTTCACCCGATCCATTGATGGAACCTTCGCCGGTAATGGCTACATTCACAGCATTGCGGGCCGAAATAGGCGACTGACAACGACGGGTTGACAAGCCTTCAAAGCAAGTATTTACCAACGGATATAAGCTAAAATCAGGAGAGAAAAGTATCAACGCACCTTTTTCAAGATTCAGGTTAATGTTTGATTTTAGTTCTATCGGACCTGTAAACCAAACACCCGCTGGAACAACAAGTTTACCACCACCTTTTTTTTCCAAGACTTCTATCGCTTTTCTAAAAGCATCTGTATTCAAAGCCTTTCCATCACCCAATCCGCCAAAATCGATGACTGAAACTGTATTGTTTTTAAAAACAGGAGCTTCAATTTTCTGCATTGGGAAAGGAAGCTGTTTGTATAAATAGTCGTATTTACCCTTAGCTTCAACAACAGTTGAAACCAGAATTATTCCCAACAAACAAATGGGTGCGAGTATTTTTCTTGCTATACACATTGATAATCTTGTTTATTTCAGACAAAAAGACATTGTCTTATTTTTTCAAATAAGTTAAGGAAAGAGAGGAATTGCTCTGCAAAACAGGTCAATTCCTCTTGTTTTATTATTTTAATACCATCTTAAATCACCGGCGACACCTTTACCAACAAAGGCAGCATCTTTCAATTTAAAACTACCACCTGTAATAGGAGTTGTTGTTGACACAGTTATTGGATCTAACCATAAATCTGTAGACTTACCTAAATAAGGAGTCATCTTAGATTTTATCGAGTATGGTATTGTTGCAATCGGTGTTTCATCCACAAAATCAGCTGTATAATAACAGCCTGTAATATTAACTATTGGAGCAGTAGTTGCATTAGTAGCTTTTAAACCAGCTGAAATTGATCCTGAACTTCCAAAAACACATTTCGAAATAGTAATCCCACTTGTGATATTCACAAAATCAAAAGTAAACAAAGCTTTGGTTGCAGTACTTTGAGTTGATTGGTTAAACGTACAGTTTGTAACCTTTATCGAATTAATTGGAGTAGGTAAAATAGCAGTTTGCACAATTGATATTAATGGATAATCAAATTTAGATATAGTTGAATTGGCAAACGTTATGTTGTCGATATAATCATAAGACTTGCCAATATTAACAATTGCATATCCAGTACCGACATCATTCATTAAACAACCATTAAAGTTTAGATTCGAAATATGGTTTCCGCCTGCAGTTGTTCCACCTGAAAGTCTAAATACTGTATTAGCAAAATTATGTATATTACAATTAGAAAATTTAATATTCGTGACTAGACACTGGACTTTATTATTGAACAAATATCCAATTTTTGTATTTGTGGGTAAATTGTCACAATATCCTGTGAAATTTACATTTTCAAAAACTAAACTATCAATGTTAACTCCTGTTGGTATTCCGAACATATTGGCTGTTCCAGTTGCTCCAGTTTTCATACTTACAATTGGAAGTTGAGTAGAAGAAAGCCCCCTTAATTTAACGCTTGAATTAAACAGTATTGTACCTGAACCTGTAGAATAATTTCCAGTTCCAGCCAAAAGAATAACCTGACCTGATGTTGCTGCAGTTAATGCTGCCTGAAGATTATCACCATCATTCAAGATTATGTCTCCTTCAACTATTCCATAAGTGGTACCTCTTAAGATTTTATCATTAAAAATTTCAACTTTCCATTTTGAATTTACTAAACCACTAACCAACTTAGAACCGGCACTAGCTTCTGAAGGTGAAATATCTAAAGTATCACTAGTTGCACCATCAGAAGTTGTAAGTGCTAAACGTGTAACATTTGCACCAGCTTTCCATTTTACTGTCAAACTATTAACAGCAGTCATATACGCACTGAACAGTTGTTGAGTATTTATATTCGTACCATAACCTAAGAAAATATTTTCTTTTGGAGTTTTAAATCTAAGTGTTGAGTTAAACTTAGATGTTCTAGTGGTATCTGATGCATTTGCTCTGATTTTGGCGAAAAATGTTGTATTACCAGCCAATTCTTTTACAAATGAAATTGAATCAATTGTAACTTGTATAACAGGATTAGTGAAATTAACACTATCAGTACTTACAACAAGTGTGTATGATGCAGCGCTATCTACTTTTGCCCAATTGATTGTAACCAGCGTACTATTCAAAGTAGCAGAAAAATTTATAGGACGAAATAAGTATGGCAGACTTTTCAAGTCTTGTTCCTCAGTACAGGAATTGAATATGCCCACACTAAAGATTATAGCCAACAATGCCATTATCGATATTTTATTATATTTTTTCATTATTTCAATTTTTAACAATTAGAGAATTGATATCAAACTTATTAATTGTCGTAACCATAATCATTTGACAGCATACCGTTACTTGTAGTTATTATCTGGTGCATAATTGGTAATAACTGACGAGTGCTAGGATCGCCTAAATACAGATTCCCAATGTAACCATCGCTTAAGTAAGGCTCAGTCAATGTGGTTGTAGTTCCATCTGCATTTGTAATAGTATAAGTTGTGGTTCCTTGAGTCCATGTTTTATCTGTCCAACCACCTAAAGGTTCAGTCAATTTTTTATTATCGGTTTCACCACGATTTAATCCATAAACAGTTAATACACGCTCTGTCTTAGTTAAATTATTTGCTTTATTGTAAATTGTATCTGTTGTCCACTTATAATAAATCGTTGAAGGAACTGTTGAATAATCACCAGAACCATTACGAAGGTTTGTCAGATTAGTTTTAGCATTTTCAATAGCTGATTTAAGTTCGCCCCAACGTTCTAAGTCATATTTACGGATATTTTCTCCACAGAATTCAAAAGCTCTTTCCTTTTTAATATTGTCCAATGTCAATGGTAAATCATAAGCAGAAGCAGAGTTTATTGGAAGATTAAATGCACGACGACGAACCATATTGAATTTTTCTTCACCATCAGTTTTTCCAAGATAAAGATCAGCTTCAGCATACATCAAAAGAATATCTGAGTATCGCAAAATTATTGGAGAAACACCATCGTCAGTACCTGAAATAGGAGATTTAACCCATTCAGCACGCCACTTAGCAATATTAAAGCCTGTTATACCCGATGATAGACTTTGTTCCATAGAACCGGACACAATACTGCTTTTAGCAACTTTATAAGGAACTACCGTTACATCACGTCTTGTATCACTTGGATTATAGTCATAAAAGAAACTAGGCATCACTTTAAACTGACCACCCACACTTGCTGCTGAGCCTAAAACTAAAAGACCATCAGCCACACGTGGTAAACCCAGATTATATACCATACGTCCTCTTAATCCCATATTGTATGGTATTTGCCAAATTGCTTCACGACCATGTGTCTCCACATCCTGACATTGTTCATAGAACACGTTCTTGAAACTTGCATCTAGCTTATAATGATTGTCGCTTATTATATCAAGACAAGCATTACGAGCAATGGTATAAAGTTCCTTTTGGCGGTCAGCTGATACTGTTATTTTAATTGAAGAACCTGTTGTTCCTATAATCGGCCGCATAGAATATCCAGCTGCTGACAAGCAAATTCTGGCAAGTAATCCTCGAGCTGCATCTTTACTAATTCTTTTTGTAGTATTAGTGAGGGTAGCGTTTGGAGCATAAAGTAATGTTGTTGCTTCCTGAAGATCTTTTATAATTTGATTATAGATAGAATCACGATCTGTTTTACCTAAAAAGATATTGGTTGAATTTACTGGTGTAAAACGAGCTGGGACATCACCCCACCATTTGATAAGATCATAGTAAAAATAGGCTCGCAATGTAAGAGCTTCACCCAAAAAATGTCCCATATCATTTCCAACAGCAGGATTACCATAAGTATTAAGCCCCGCAATTGCCAAATTAGCACGTTCTATGCCCTGATAAAGTCGGCTCCATGGATTTGCACCATCACCATTACTATAACCATCAGGTATTGTAGAGATTGGATTATAAAGAGCAATATAGTCATCTGACTTTATTGACGACAAGGGAGCCCCACTTGACCAACCTGGTCGATATTCGATATCTGTATTTAGACCTAACTGTAACCAAAGACGGTTACGATATGAATTATTTTCTCCAAACAATTCATAAATAGAGGCAATTGCCTTTTGAGCAGAGTCGGGATTTGAGTAAACCTGATCATCACTCAGCATTGAATTACTCGACACAGTCAAGTAATCGTTACACGACGAAAAGGCTATGACAAAAGTCAGAAGAATCAAATTTAATATCTTTGTTTTCATTATAGTATGATTTTTAGAAGGTTATATTTACTCCAAAATTATATGAACGGCTTTTAGGATAAGCTGAATAATCAACACCTGGAGTTGCTGGAGTTGCACGACGTGTATCCACTTCAGGATCATAGCCTGAATAATTTGTCAAAACAAATAAGTTTGAACCAGTAGCATAAAATCGGAGTTTTTGTATATAAAATTTCTTAGTCAATTTAACTGGTAATGTATACCCAATAGTCAAATTATTTAATCGCAAAAATGATCCGTCCTCTATTGCCCACGATGTTACAGCATATTGACCAGTAGGAGCTGCCCACATAGTAGCACTAGCATTCATTGACGTGAGAGTGGCAGCATCAGTAATATGATTACCTGTTGCCCAGTCAATTTGAGTATATGAGTTCGCGGTCAAAGCTAACATGTTACGATCTTTATAATACAAAGAACTTAATTCAATTTTATTAGCATTATATATATCGTTGCCATACACCCAGTTTAAATTGGTACTAAAATCAAATCCCTTATAACTAGCACTTATATTAATTGAACCATAATGTTTCGGATTTGTATTTCCAATAACTTTTCGGTCAGCATCAGTTATTTGCCCATCACCATTCAAATCTTTTAGTTTCATTGCACCAGGGCCAAAACTTAAACCATCTAGACTGCTGTTATTTACAAAAACATTACCTTTTGAATCTGAATACTTATAAATAGGTTTCCCCGCATCGTCTTTTCCTATTACAGTTGCAGTTGAATATTTAGCCGTATTCATTGTCCATTTCGAACCTGTCCAAGTAAAGTCGTCCGCAGTATACATGCCATCATTCACGTAACCAGAAATAAGACCAACCGGTTGACCTGGAGTTAAGACATAACTATTAGATGCAGAGGAGTAACTTGTCCAACCCTCATTAAATGGATAACTTGTAAGTGTTCCAATATTATCAACTTTATTTACGTTTGCACTGATATTAAAGCCAACTGACAAATTGAAATCTTTAGACTGAATTATTACTGCATTCAAATTGAATTCCACTCCTTTATTCGATGTTTGTCCAACATTTTGCCATTGAGTATCATACCCTGTACCGCTTGTCAACATTTTCATTAAAACATCACTCGTAGTATTAGAATAAAGTTCAATTGAACCGCTCAATCTATTTTTCAAAAATCCATAATCTAGTCCTATACCTCTAGTAGTAGTTGTTTCCCATTTCAAATCTGGATTTGCCAAAGTTGTTCCTACCGAAAAGAAAGGAATATTCATTGAAGATGGTAAATAGTTATTTGAAGAAGTACTGTATGTTCTGATAAAAGCTGAATTATCAATCCTGTTATTACCAGATTGTCCAAAACTTCCTCTTAACTTCAAGTTAGATAACCAATTTTCTGCACCCTTCATAAAATTCTCATCTGAAATTCTCCACCCAATTGATGCGGATGGGAAGTAGCCCCATTGATTTGCTTTTGAAAATTTACTAGAACCGTCGGCTCTGAATGTAAATGCAAACAAGTAACGACCTTTAAAATCATAATTCATTCGTCCAAAATACGACAACATTCTTTCATCTGGATTTTCAAACTTTAATGAATAATTATATAATGCATCTTGAGGATTATCCCAAGCCAATGTAGAAGTATAATCAGAAGGAAAAGCTTCAATATCATTAAATATATAACTATTTGATTTATTATTACTTTCCTCTCCAAGCAAGATAGATAAATTATGTTCTGGGAAGATATTATCCTTTTTATAACTCAGTGTATTTGAATTTTGAAAAACAGAAGTTGTGTAGTCATACATAAATACAGCTGGGGCAGCAGCATTATTATACTTCCGAGCTCCACCATTCAACACATAATATGACGAAAGTCCGAAAAAGCGATTATCTGCTTTTGTAGTATTTGTATGGCTTAAACTTGTATGAAATACTAAATCTTTGGTAATATTAAAAGAAGCCCCTCCATTAAGATTGAAATCCTTCGTATTTTGATACCTATTATTATCAGATGTTGTTTGAACAGGAGAGTAAAGACTCGCCGAAGCAGCATCAACATTATCATCCTGTGTGACGAGATTTTTAAGTGGAATAGGATGATAAATAACAGCATTTTTTACACGCGAGTCGCTTGTCGATTTTTCAGTTCCTGTTTGATCGTTTGCTCCAGATCCATTTATTACTGTTGCAGCATATCTGGCAGATAAGTCTATTTTCAAACGTTTTATTGGGTTAATGTTTAATTTAGCGCTTACATTGTCACGTTTATAACCCGACATTAACATAATTGCTTTATCATCCATATGACTGTAGCTTGCGTTATATTGAATCATCGTTGAACCACCAGACAAATTTACATTGTGGTTCTGTGTTGTTCCGGTACGACCAAAAGTCTCTTTTTGCCAGTTAGTAGCATTCATATAGTTATACAGATTTATATCATTATAACTTCCAAAATATGCTTCATAATCTGATGCAACTGAATTATTCCATACAGCTCTTTCGTACTGTTTCTGGGCAAATTGATATGGAGTAAGCACATCAAGGTATTTTGACACTTGCTTAAATCCAAGATATCCATTATAACTCAATGACATTTTCCCTTTACTTCCAGATTTAGTAGTTAAAATAATAACACCATTTGCACCACGTGAACCATATATTGCTGTAGAAGAAGCATCTTTCAACACTGTACACTCCACAATTTCTGATGGGGCAATATCTTTAATGTCATCTTTGGCGAAACCATCCACAATGTAAAGTGGGGAGTTACTTTGCGTAATAGAACCTCCTCCACGAACACGGATTTTAATTTCCGCATCCGGTGAACCTTCAGTCGTAGTCACTTGAACTCCGGGCATTTTACCAGTCAAAGCTTCAGATATTGTCGCTACTGGTATATCTTTAAGTTCTTTTTCACCAACTGATGAAACCGAGCCTGTTAAATCACGTTTACGTTGTGTTCCATAACCAACTACTACAACTTCGTCAAGGCTTTTGTCTGAGTTTTTCAGGGCAACATTTATCACATTGCCTGAAACTGGCACTTCCTTTTTTTCCATGCCCACATAACTCACCACAAGAATTTTTCCATCTGCTGGTACATTAATTTTATAAGAACCATCCATACCTGTAATGGTTGCAACTTTTGTTCCTTTGACCTGAATCGAAGCACCGATAATTGTTTCGCCGCTTGCATCTTTAACTACACCTGTTACCGTTTTTGACTGCGCACTTGCAGTTCCAAAAGCAAAAAGAACAGCAATAATTAATAGCGTCAAACGAGTGAATTGTAGCTTTCTTAAATGTTTTGCTTCTTTCATTGTTTTTTCATGTATTAAATTACTTTATTGTTTATATGATTTTACGGAACAAAAATAAAGCTTTGTTTAGCTTTATATGTTCAAAAAATGACGTTTGACAGTGGAATTTTTGACTTAATGCTCCATTCGGCTTATTTGGGAAGTTTAAATAGAGGCATTCTAGTTTAAAAAAAGCAAACAAAATTATACCGCCAACATGAAAAACAATAATAAACGCACCCACACACTTACGATTTAAACATTAAACTTCAAAGCATCTATCATTTTTATAGCATTTTACCTTTTTTACAAAACAATCTTTATCTTTGCGAAACTATTTTCCAAAAAACAACAAAAGTATATTCTTAATATTATTGCGTGCTGGTTAACCGAAGCATGCATTTTTTTGTCAGATCAGTTTATTTAATCTCATACAATCTTAAAATCACGTTCTAACATTATGCAAGAAATTAAATTCTACAGTGGAGAAAACATCCCGTTGGAGCTCCACAAAGTACGCATCGTACAAAAGTTAAACCTAGTGCCTATCGAACGCCGACTTGAAGCACTTTACGAAGGTGGGTTCAACACTTTCCGACTTAGCACCAAAGACGTTTTCCTCGACATGTTGACCGATTCGGGCACCAACGCCATGAGCGACAACCAGCTTGCCGCCATGATGCAGGGCGACGATGCTTATGCAGGTTCGCAAAGTTTCTATCGCCTTGAAAAAGCAGTACAGGATGTACTTGGTAAAAAGTATTTATTACCGGTTCACCAGGGACGTGCTGCCGAAAACATCATTGCGCTGGCTTATGTAAAAAAAGGCAGTCTGGTACCAATGAACTATCACTTCACCACTGCTATGGCCCACATTACCGACAAAGGCGGACAAATTGTAGAGCTGCTTTATCCGGAAGCTTATGTGATAAATTCAGACCATCCGTTCAAAGGCAACATGAACATTGAAAAACTGGAAGAAGTTATCAAACGTCATGGTGCGGCTAACATTCCGTTCATTCGTATGGAAGCTTCAACCAACCTTATTGGTGGTCAACCTTTCTCGGTTAAAAACTTACGCGATGTACGTGCCATAGCTGACAAGTTCGGTATCCGTCTTGTTCTCGATTGTAGCTTATTGGGCGAAAATGCTTATCTGGTATTGCTCCGTGAAGAAGAGTTTAAAGGTTCCGACATGAAAACGGTTATCCATGCCATGACTTCATTGGCCGATTTATGCTATTTCTCTGCCCGTAAAATCAGTTCTTCGCGTGGTGGTGGCATGTGTACCGACCGCCCTGAAATTATCAAAGAACTGGAAGCATTGGTACCTCTCTACGAAGGTTTCACAACCTATGGTGGTATATCTATTCGCGAAATTGAAGCCATGGCCGTTGGTCTATACGAAACACTTGACGAAACCATGATTTGCCAAAGTCCTAGTTTTATTAAATACCTGGTCGATTCGTTGGACGCTAAAGGTGTTCCAATGATTAAACCTGCCGGCGTATTGGGTGCTCACGTGGATGCTATGCAGGTTTGCGACCATATTCCACAAACCGAATATCCTGCCGGTGCATTGGCTGCAGCATTATTCCTTATCTCAGGTATTCGTGGTATGGAACGTGGTTCTATATCCAACCAACGCGACGAAGAAGGCAATGAAACGTATGCCGACATGGAATTACTCCGCTTAGCAGTGCCACGCCGTGTATTCACATTGTCGCAAATAAAATACGTGGAAGACCGTATGAACTGGTTATACGACAATCGCAAACTGATTGGTGGTCTCCAATTTGTATATGAACCACCTGTATTGCGTTTCTTCATGGGAGGACTGGAACCTACCAGCGATTGGCCACAGAAACTAATGGCTAAATTTAA
>Ga0302215_10001734_pt1 | contig 15364 bp, 9 predicted proteins | sample II_Fen_N3_1_FD_194580 | JGI IMG/M metagenome (GOLD analysis project Ga0302215, IMG submission 194580) | Peat permafrost microbial communities from Stordalen Mire near Abisko, Sweden - II_Fen_N3_1 | ecosystem: Environmental > Terrestrial > Soil > Wetlands > Permafrost | place: Sweden: Abisko...
ATGTCCACAGGGACTTGTTATCAACTTTAGCATTCTTTATTTTTATTTTCATTAAAGTCTTTCAAAGCCTCATAGAAGGCCCAAATATTTTCTGTCGGGACATGCGGAGGCAAATCACACCCGGTAGAAAGCACGAAATTATCAAATCCGGATGTTTTTATCAATAAATCATAGGTAATAGATTTTACTTCTTCCGACGAACCCATCTTCATTACACCAACAGGATCGATATTTCCTAAAACAAGTTTATCCTTAGGGCAAATTTTTAAAGTTTCCACCATATCTATTGCATTTCCAAAATGGTATGCAGCAGCATTTGTTTTAAGCATCGCATCTGTACAATGCCCTTTATTCCCGCAATTGTGAAGAATAATCATGAAAGAATCATCCTGAAGTGCATCTACCACACGTTTTATATAAGCTGTTGAAAAAACCAGGCAATCTTCATTGGATAATAAACCAGCAGCTGGTTCAGCAATAACCACCCCCATACAACCTATTCGTTTTAGCTCTTTACAGTACTTAATAATAAAATCAGTACATTTCTGTAATAATACTTCTATAACATCAGGTTCTATGTAGCAACCCATCATAATTTCAGTCATATCATAAAGACGTCCTGCCAAAGAAAATGGTCCAATCACTCCAGCAAACACAGGTTTGTCTTCAATTGACTTTACTGTAAGCATATTGGCCTTCAGGTACTCTGGAATACGGCCTTTGGTAAGATCCGGCACCTGAAGTTTCTCAACTTCCTCAGAATTACTGACTAACCTACCCAAGATATGTGGCATATCATCCTTCGGAAACTCTATTCTACACCCAAAAGCCTCTGCCTCAAGCGTTAAGTCCATGATAACAGTTGATGCTACCAATGGGAATATCTCTGCCAATTTTAAGATTGCTTCGGCATGAATTTCACCATTCTGAACTGCCTCACTTACCGTTTTATTAATCATCTCGATGCCCGGATGAGTCATTATTGGAATCGCAATTCGTTCTTTCGAAATAATTATCTGTTTTACCCAATCATTTATATTCATAATCAATGATATTTTTTGATATTTTACTTATATTTTAATCTTAGATTAATATTTTTCAAGCCTGATTTATTTACATAAATAATCAAGTTACTCCCAATTGATATTTAATTGACTCTTCTTAGTTTGTAGCAAGTTTTCAATCCGCATATAGCACATCCATATGGCTTTAACTCAATCTTTAAACCAATTCCAATAATACCACTCACAGATTTTACCGGATACATTAGGCACGAATCGTTAAGTTTTATCCCACAGGGTTCCTTGGGAAAAATTGAGAACAGCTGCTTTTGTTCGCTAACGTGCCACCCACAATATCCCGGGCTGTACGAATTTGTACTAAAAAGACTTTTAGTCGCTGCTTCTTCGGTTATCTTTCCGATAACATACCTTACGGTTGCTTCTGCAATTTCCGAACCAACAGCATCTGCCAAAAATTCAGAAACTATATCCCCGGATTGTTTCAACTGTTGCAGATAATCATCATATTCTTTTCCGGCTGTAGCCACAAACAGCCCGAAAAGGGAGGCTGGCTGCAAATAGTTGCCAATAATTTGTCCAATTTTCATGGACACACCGTTCAGATTAATTTTATCTTTACCTGACATTCCGCCTTCACAAAGGATATAACCGGCTTGTGGATGACAAATCTCATGTGCTCTTTTCAGGACATTATCCAACATTTCCATAATGTACTTATCGGGTAAAGTTCCACCATAACCAAGATTCAAATAAATTTCGTCCTTGTTTAATGTTAAATCTGCAAGCATGAGTTTAAAAGTTTGCATACAATTTTAATTTGCAGCCATTAGCTCTTTTGCTTTTTGGACAGCACTATTTGCATTATCACTAAAACCGGTTGCTCCAATTTTTAAAGCGAATGACTGACTTACTGGGGCACCCCCAATCATTATTTTAACTTTATTTTTTAGTCCGGCTGCTTCTATTGCTTCCACCACTTCTTTCATGTAAATCATTGTAGTTGTAAGTAATGCCGACATACAAATAATATCAGCATTGTGCACTTTTACTGCTTCAACAAACTGCTCACTCGTCACATCTACTCCCAGATTAATTACTTCAAAACCACATCCTTCCAGCATTGAGGCAACTATATTTTTCCCTATGTCATGTAAATCTCCTTTTACGGTTCCAATTACAACCTTACCCATTGAACTGGAAGTATCCCCTTTCAATAGAGGTTTCAATAAATCCAAAGAACCTTTCATGGCCCTAGCAGACATTAAAAGATTTGGGACATAAGCTTTGCCACATTCAAAACGGGCACCTATTTCTTCCATTGCTTTTATCATAAAATCATTAATAATGATTTGTGGATCCAGGCCTTCTTCTATTGCTTCTACAGTGATAGCTACAGCGGGCTCCAACTTGCCACTTAAAATAGATTCATACAATATATTTAAATCTGCCATAATATTTTTATTTTTTACTGTTTCTTTTATTTCAATTATTCAAGTAATTTAGTGAAATCCTTTTAAATATGACTATTCCCAACATAATCATCCCATTTGTTTTTACTACATCGTCTATGCTTTTGAAACTTTCTACATTCATATAATCCGGAATGAAATCACCATCTCTTATATCAATTCAACATTAATCTTTTACGGCCAACGATATTCTGCCAGGTTTAATCCAGTTAGATGAAAATTCAATATCAATAATTCCCTTGTTCTCAATACATTCTATGTAGGTGATTAACCGGCCGTGATACACACGAAGTTTGTTGGTTTTATGACTAACCATATCCTTCATATCGCCATTTTCAGTGCCTAATAATTTCCCTGGGCCCTTTATCCTGCAACTAATTTCATTATCTGACAAGAATACAGGCGTTCCGTTTTTGTCGAGCATTGTAAGTTCAATTTGAGCAATATCCCCTTTTCCTTTGAGTATTTGTACGTTCGATTTGCAAACAATTGCATCGGGGTGTTCGGAAGTTTTAAGCTGAAAGGATGCCACTTCTTTGCCGTCATTAAATCCGACAGCACTTAAGATTCCTTCTTTGTAAGGGATTTCCCAACATTTCCCTCCGGTGCTCGAGTCAATAGTCGACTCCACATCAATTGGATTACCATTCAACTTTAAAATCACTTTCTGGCAATTAGTAAAACAAGCTACTTTTACTTTCTCCCCTAATTTATATTTCCAATTTTCATCTAAGTCGTAAAGAAAGTCACTCTTGTTTCCAGGCATAGAAGCAATATACACCATCGGTTTTTCCGACCACAAACTCTGGCGGTAATAAGCCAATGGCTTCCTGAAGCCAGCCAGGTCAAGCAACCCGCAGGCAAAACCGCGTGAAGGCCACGAACCTGCTTCACCAAGGTAATCAATGCCTGTCCATAAAAATTGACCCGCAACATAATCATTATTTTTCACTGATTCCCAATATCCCAATTCATGTCGCGTCTCACTTCCATAAATCACTCTCTTTGAATATTTCTCGTGATCCTGCTTATACCTGCTTTCGGTGTAATTGTATCCTGTAATATCCAACACAAATGGATAATCGGTATGATTCGACATGACAACTCCAGCCAAGGCACCTGTTACCGGACGTGAGGTATCTGCTTTTCGTACACAATCCACTAATTTTTTTGAAATAACGCTTAACCTGCCGGCATCCGGCTGGTTTGGTTTGTAACCAATAACGGCTTTCTGGTCAATACTTTCTTTATCTAAAACCGGGTGAGAATATGGATCGTTGGGATAATCGACTTCATTGCCTATACTCCACATAATGATTGATGGATGATTTTTATGTGCCATAACCATATCGGTAATATCTTTTTCACCCCATTCGTTGAAATATTCTGAATAACCCTGATAGAGAGGTGTGCCTACATTCCAGCCTTCCACCCATTTTCGTTTTGGGAATTCCCATTCATCAAAGGCTTCATCCATCACCAACAATCCGATTTCGTCACAGATATCATATATCGAATTATCCTGCGAGTTATGACTCGTTCGAATGGCATTACAGCCTAAACTCTTCAGCTCTTTTAACCTGCTCTCCCATACCTGTTTTGGAACAGCGGAACCCAATGCCCCGGCATCATGATGCAAACAAACACCTTTGAGTTTCATGTTTTCTCCGTTTAGATAAAACCCTTTGTTTGCATCAAAAACTACTGTTCGTATTCCTATCTGTTGAATATTTTTGTCTATTTCATTTTTGTTTTGGAGAATAGAAGTGTGCACTTCATACAAATTCGGTTGTGCTAAAGACCAAAGCAAAGGCGAAGATACAGTCATTTTTAATGCTACGCTTCCTGTAGAAGAGGCACCAAGTGTGATATCCTTTTGATCTGTTGCAATTACTTTTGTATCCCCTTTTCTTGTTAGTTTCTGTTTGATAGTCACTAAAATTGCTGATTTTGTTGAATTTCTTACGACGGTCGTTATGTCAACCACTGCTCTTTTTGGTGAGACACTTCGGGCTATGCAGGTAACACCCCATTGATCGATATGTACAGAGTTCGCTTTAATCAAATAAACATCCCGGTAAATACCCGAACCTGTGTACCAACGGGAATCTGCCGATTTGGAATGGTCTACTTTTACTAAAATAGTATTTTGTCCATCAAAATTCAGATAAGGTGTCATGTCATACATAAAAGATACATAACCGTTCGGACGTTTCCCGAGTAAATGGTCATTAATCCAGACTTCACTGTTGCAATAAACTCCTCCAAAATAAATGTAGATAAGCTTTCCTTTGTCAGTATTGGAAACTTCAAATGTCTTTTTATACCATCCAATTCCTCCGGGAAGATACCCGGTACAACTTGCCAGGTCGGGACTATGTACTCCCTCCACACTCCAATCGTGTGGAAGACTTACTGTTCTCCAACTTTCTTCGCTTGACTTGGTCTTAAACTCATCATTAAGATCTTTATTTTTAAACTTCCAGGAATCATTAAATTTTATTGATTCCCCAAAAGATACTTGTCCTAAGAGATGGAGTTGTACTAAAATAAATATCAGTATTATTGTAAATATTCTGTAGTTCATGCTTTTAAATTTATAAATAATCATTTTTATACCTTATTATTTGATATTTACGAACACAATTATAGCGTCATTCTGTAATTATCGTACAAAAACGCATAATATTATAATTATAATTTTTATTAATGTGATTTAGTCTGGATCACTTTAAACCGGTTTATAATCACTCCGTCTTTTTCAATGCAAACTACATTAAACCTGGAGGACAGGTTGATTATTTCTTCATTGCTAATTGACTTCCTATATGTTGTCATTCTTCCAATAGTATCAAAAATAGTTACATTCGTATTTTCTGCATTCCTGATAATCAGAGACCCATTTTCAACATGCCAGTTAATCGTTTCTTTATTAAATATTTTATTTACACCATTTATAACCCCTCCTTCGACAAAAGTAATAATAGATCGGGCGGGAACCATGTAGGAAGAATTACTGGATATTGGAGCAAGAGCCCTAAGATTATCCGATGGTTGATCTGAAGTAATGTATGGCGTAAACAGGACATTATTTCTATCGGAAACTGCAAGTGCTATATTTTTATCATTCTTGCTATAATTAATAACAACCATTACTAATTTTCCATCCAGGTTTCGGTAAGATGATGCCATAATACCAGTAATGTTATCCACTCCAAAAATACTGGATACGGTTAATCGAGTTGCACCAGGGCGAATAAACCTCGAATAATTTCCAAAACACCATAACGCTTTTGGAATTACCACTTCAGCTGCTCCGTACACTTCTGTATATTTGCTTTGTGGAACACTTCCATCACTTGTTGTTGCAAGTTGTTGAACCACATTATACGAGTTATTTAATTTTAGATATAACAATCCATCCTTGTAGTTGACATCCGTCAATCCTAACCACCAGTGCCAGGCGGAAGCATTTGCAACAGAAAGATCCATATGCATAACACGAGCTATGTAAAGCCCATAATTAATAGAAAGATCAACATTACCACTTTCAGTAACATATTCATCAAATGCATTTTCCATTGCACAGTACTCAGTTTGCCAATACTTAGTACTGTACTGATTAAGTACAGCTGGTAGAGGCTTTCTAGCATTGATTATGGGGCCATCAAGGTAATTTAACCAGTATGCATGCGCAGCAGTTATACGTGCAACTTTCTGAAGATTTCCTATATAACTTGAAGATTGCTCATTCCCGAAGAAATTTTCAATTTTTTCTCCATACAATGAGCTATCGATTCCTGAGCCCATCCCCCGGTTATTATAGAGAAATTCTAGTGTTCCTGCTTCGGGTACCAAAATCTGAGTAGAAAGATTTTTATCTATAAGTTTTTGATTAAGTGCTTTACATATTCTTTTAATATCGTAATTAGTGGCATGGTTATTTTCGCCCATATTGGCGCTCCATTCCGGTTCGTTTACCGGATCAATATAATCGAAAGTTATACCATGTGTTTCAGTAGTTCGCTTAATAACTTCGGTCAGATAATCTGCAAAATTAACTATTCCAGCACTATCTAAATTAAGTTTTAAAGCAAACTCAGGATCATTACACCCTGTTGTTTGACCGTTGCGTGTTAAAAAGTATGGAGGTGAGTTTACAAATCCCAAAGTATATTCACATCCATGTTCTTTCGCTTTCTTAAGAAAATTAAATTGTCCTCCGCATGTTCCTGTCAGGTCCATGTCAAAAGAACCGTTTTTTTTCATAATGCACGGTGTTCGTAACCTGATATCGCGAAAACAACCAAAAACATTATCGTTGCTTCCTCCTCCAAAATTCATACGCCACATGGACAGACCAATGCCTTTAGGATTGCCATTCCCATCTAATTCTTTGCTGAAAAAAAGATCCGCAACTTTGTTGACATTTTCTTCTGTAGCATATTTACCGAACTTATACATGGTCCAACAATCGGAAGCCCCAAAATTGTCAATTTTTTGTTGAGGTTGATCGGTATTAATTACAAATGGAGTTTGTGCATTAAGTGTAAAACTTATTAGCAGACCTGTCAGAGAGATTATAATTAGCAGTAGGAATTTCATTTTTAAGGATTTAAGGATAATCAATTCATTTCTATTATTCTTTGTTGAGATGCACTGAATCTTTCCATACATCTCAATAATAATAAATATATTATAGCTACATCGCCATTCATTTTTATATGTTACCAAACAAGTTTCTGGATTAATAACCCGGATTTTGAACTAAGTTTGGGTTTATCTTTATATCTTCAGCATAGATTGGTTGAAGATAATCCTGAGGAGTCCTGAAAATGCGAGGGTATATCTCCACGGTATTCACAATACGCCAGAATTTCGCCGGAGTTGTCTGGTTGATATCCAGGTTTTGTGTTACACCGTTGAAATATTTTTCACCTTCTTTCCAACGACGGATATCATGAAAATGATGTCCTTCAAAAGCTAATTCGATGAGTCGTTCAGTACGAATAACTTCTCTGTCGGAAATTGGACGTGAAGCCATATTTTTCACATCTTCCCATTTTGGAAGTCCGTTTTTAACTCTAATGGCATCTAGATAAATCAATGCCTGTCCATCGAGTTTGTTATAGTATTCTACGTAAGCCTCAATATAATTTAGGTACAATTCGCTAAACCGCACCAATGGAAATGGATATTTTGTTAGTGTCCGTTTAGTTATACTTTCAAACACTGTTTGCGGATGAACTCCCTTTTTTACTAAAAATCCTGAAGGGCTAAAATTGCTGGTTGTCTGGGGTTTGCCATGTGCTTCCTTATACCGCATTTTTAATTGAATAATTTTATTGTTTATTTCATAATTACCACGGTCGTACCCAATACTGGCATAATACCTGGGTTCGCGGTTCAGATTGAAACTTGCTACTTGTTCACCGTTCACAATAGTGAATATTGTAAACCGGTTGAGATAATCAAAGTCAGGATCTGCATCAATTGGAAGTCCTTTCTTCGTGTAATACATGGAAGCCACTGATAATGTGGGTGCCAGCATTTCATACGGAATTCCTCCCTGTCCCGGATTTCGCGGTGCTGCCAGACATTGGTAAGAATCTTCCTGATAGTTGTCTTCGTTCCATCCGGTATATCCCCATATAAGTTCCTTGTTCCATGGATCAACCATAGTATAACGGGCATTATCAATAGCTTGCTGGAAAGAATCTGTTACAGCTGGATTGTGAATATAAAGCTGGCAACCTGCAGTCTGTGCAGCAGTAATAGCATCTGACGCAGCATCCAACGCAGTTTTCCATTTCTCATTATTATACACCTGATTAATAAGATTGATCCCCTTCTTATCTTTAAATTCAGAATAATATTCACTGTTCCCATTGAATAAAGGACTGGCTGCATACAGAAGCATTCGCGATTTAATGGACTTTGCTGCTGCTTGTGTTGGTTTACCATAATCCGATGGACTCAATGTAACCGGTAAATCTGGAATTGTCTCATCCAGCCTTGCAGCAATCCAGGTAACACATTCATCATAAGGTGATCGGGATTGAAACAGATCTGCGGCAGGTGCATCAAGCGGAATTAATTTATCTACAAGTACTATCGGGCCATAATAACGCAATAGTAAATAATGGTAATATGCAATTAAGAATTTGACTTCCGCCTTCCATTCTTTCACTTTTGAAGGATCCATGCCTTTAACCTCATCAATACGGCTTAAAAACAAATATCCGGAACGAATACCTTCGTAAAGAGGATAATTTATCCGCCACATTTTAAAGTGTGACCAGAAATTGGCGGTAGGTTGGGTGGAACTATTCTCCCCTGTATAAATATTGATGGAAGGAAACCAGTAATTGTCACCATTGTGGATAAATTCATCCGTTGGCATCCAATCTACATTTTGGCGTATATCTGAGAATTTGGGCATATAAGAATAAACGGTATACAGTGATTTTTGAGCATTTGTCTCATTTTGGAATGCATCATCAACAGTTGCAACATTTGGTGGTACTATATCTAAATAGTTACAGGAGGAGCAAAAGAATAACAACATTGCTCCTATTATTAATTTATTTTTCATTTGTAGTGATTAATTAAATGTCATTTGAATACCGATATTTAATACTTTAAGAGTAGGGTATGCGATACCTGATCCCGATCCTACTTCAGGATCCCAGTATTTGAAATTTGATAAGGTAAGCAAGTTGCTTCCATTTATGTAAGCACGCATAAACTTGTAAGTATATCCTACCTCTGCATTTTTCAACCGCAGGAAAGAACCATCCTTTGCCCAAAATGAAGAAGATTGAGTATTATTCGAGTTATCAGTATCACTTAATCTGGGATAGCCGGCGTTTGGATTTGGATTGCTTTCCGACCAGTGGTCGTCGGCAATAAAGTTATAAATCTGAAATCTATAATTTCCAAAAGGGTGAATGCCGTTCATCATTAAGGTAGTTTGTGCAGCTCCCTGGAAAAACAATGAGAAATCAAATGCTTTGTATTTGAGCGAACCGCCAAAACCATATATGGTCTGTGGATCCCTCGGTTTTCCAAAATAGGTACGGTCAAAATTATCAATTATTTTATCACCGTTGAGATCTTTGTATTTGATATCACCAGGAAGAACACTGGCAGAGAAAGTCGGTTTAGCTTGTTTCCCATCGGCAATATCCTGAATATCCTGTTGTGTTAATAATCCTTCGGCTATAAGACCAAAATTACCGTTTAACGGTTGTCCTATTTCCGACTGATAGGCAAAAAGTTGTTGCGGTTCATCCTTATCCAATAGTTCATTCGCTGCATACGTGAAAGTAGCTCTTAGCGAAAGAATAATGTCGGGCTTAAAGGAATGATTATATTCCATGGAAATATCACACCCTTTGTTTTTCACTTTCCCAATGTTGGCATAAGGGAGTGCATCTCCAATACCGACAGTAGTGGGAATAACCCGCCGTTGCATAAAGATTCCACTTCTAATTTCCTGGAAAATATCGGTAATGATAGTCAACTTATTGAAAAGTCCAAGTTCCAGTCCCAGGTTACTCTTCTTGCCAGTCTCCCAGGTTGCTCCATCCTGGCCATATTTGGTAATTGAATACCCATTCAGGGAGTTATTCCATTGGTCTCCAAAAGTATATCCACGATCACTATTGTTAAGCTTTACTTCTGTATTATAAGGGAAGCGTGGGTCAGAGAACGAATTTCCAACTAAACCATAAGAAGCCCTTATTTTCAACAGACTAACCACTTCAACCATTGGTTTGAAGAATCTTTCATTAGAGATTAAATAACCGGCAGCTACGGAAGGGAAAAACCCGAATTGCATTCCTGGTTTGAAGTTCTCACTTCCGTTATATCCAAAATTAAATTCGGCAAAGTAACGGGTATCAAAATTATAAGTTGCACGTCCCGCTAAACCCTGTTCCCGATATGGTAAAAGTTTATAGACATTGTCAGAAGGCAAATAATCATACATATCCGTAGAAGAATTTCTATATTCACGTTGATGATAAAGTAACATGGCTGACACATTGTGTTTGCTGCCAAATGTTCGTTCATAGTCTATGGATGATTGGAGGTTAACCGTACTGGATAATCCGTAATTTAATTTTGTGACGCTAATAGCCTCACTGCCTGTGGTCATTTGATTAAGAGTATAGTCATACGTGGAAGGGTCATACGAATTAATTTCATAAAAGTATGGTGAGTAACCTTGTATAGTTGTTTTTTTCGACCAATGTTGAAAAGAAGCCAATCCTCTTGCGGAAAGACCTTTGGTAATAAAATCCAGTTTCTGATTTATATTAAACGAGGATAATACAGTGGCTTCGAACTCATTCTTTTGGTTGGACAAAAACATGGCAAGAGGGTTTCCAACGCCATAATTTGATTTATTACCAAAGAAAATATGGTTCACATCGCCCTCACTGGGAAAGTAGGCAGGAAATTCAACAGGATTAACCTGCATCGCCTTGGTAAACAGTGTTTGAGACGTTTCACCCGGACCATCCAGATTACGTATTTCTGTCATTATACGCAAACCTATTTTAGTTGTCTTTGTCAGTTGGGCATTAATGTTGTTTTGAAATGTAAATCGTTGCTGGTTGATATTGTTGTTATCAAAGGCGTTCAACGAATTGTTTTTATACATACCCGTTTCGTTATAAAAAGCGGCATTAATAAAGTAATCAACTTTTTTTGATCCACCCATCACATTAAGATTGGCAGATTGGTTTTGCGAGGCATTTTTGAAAAGTAACCCGTACCAGTCCACATTTGGATAAATATAGGTATTCAGCTTATTTTCCGTTCCCTGGATTTTGTCTTGCGAATAATACGGGGTTGCGGCAGGGTTCCTTGATAACTGCGCTTCGTTGTATAATTTCATATACGAAACTCCATCCGCAAATCTGGGAAGTTGTGTTGGTTGTGTCGTATTGTATTCCAAGCGGACATTGATCTTGGGTTTATCCATGTCCTTGCCGCTTTTTGTGGTCACCACCATTACTCCGTTTGCTCCCTTAGCTCCGTATAAAGCGGTAGCTGTAGCATCTTTAAGAATTGAGAAGCTTTCAATGGATTCCGGAGCTATTGTGTTGAGGTCCGTTGCTGAAATTTCAACTCCATCCATTATAATAAGTGGATTTGTAGGTCCTGCAAAAGTAGATATACCCCGAATCCAGAAACTGGCTCCATCTGCCCCTGGTTCTCCTGTTCGTTGCACAGCAATTACTCCGGCAATTTTCCCTGCAAAAGCTGATGTAAGTGAGCTGGAAGGCACAATCAGATCTTTTGCTTTGATCGTTTGAATCGCACCAATGACACTCTCCTTTTTTTGAGTGCCAAAACCAACTACCACAACATCTGAAAGAGCTTTTGAATCTTCGTGCATTTCAATAAACCTGAAAGCGTTTATTTTCTCTTTACTGAAAGGCATGGAAATATGAGTCATTCCCAGATATGATATTTCAAGTGATTTGGCCGTTTCCGGTATATTTAATGTATACTCACCGTTTACGTCGGTAGAAGTGCCAATGGTAGTCCCTTTTACAAGAACGGTTGCACCAATAATTGGAGACCGGTCAGATTCTGATACAATTGTACCTTTTAATGTGATAGTATTCTGAGCAATAACCTGTATTGTCAGAAATAATACCATCATTATCATTATACTTTTTAAATGTTGATGAATTTTAAATGAAATCATAAGTGATTTTTGCATTTTTAGTGAGATTGGAAATAGCAGGGACAAAATTAAATTTGTCCCTACCATGTTAAGAATTGATATTATTTTATCAGGATTTTATTGGCGATGATTCCGTTTGAATCAATAGCTCTAATGATGTAGAACCCTTTTGGGAGGCTAATGGAAGTCGAAGTATTTATTACCATAGATTTAAGCAGACTTCCGGTCAAACTATAAACAGATATGGACGTAATTCTATTTATACCTTTAATCAGGACACTATTATTCAAAGGAATAAATGTCAGGGATGAAATAATGGGATTATGTGTTGCAGTAGGTAAAATTTCACGCTCATTTGGATTCCCATCCAATTGAATATCATCTAACCCCATGGTGACCCAATAGTCATTAATATTAAAGTTAAGGAATTTTATAAGAGTCCCAAGACCTAAGTCAATGGTTACATCATGCCATTCTTTCCGTACATTACTCGTACTTTCAAATGGGGTATCATTTGCTTCAGTAAATACACGTAGTGGAAGATTATATTGATCAGGATGATCTTCGTTCGATAAAAAGAAGTATCTTGCATGTAAATAACGTGCTTTTTCCGTTGTAACACCATAGATATTACTATATTTCGCTCCACCATAATCTAACCACATACCATTTGTAATCCAAACCCGCAGACAAGAATCAGAAGCATTTATAACTGTTGATTGTGTAAAAGGATCTTCATTTGTTGTGGTTCTGTAAACCTGACCTTCTTTTGAATAGATACTCCAACCGGCGCTCTGTGCTTCTTTCTCAAAATCAATTGCAAAAGGTGTAAGTTTAGGAATTATGGGTGCTTGATCGCTTAAACGGATGTTGTCAATATAAAAGACTCCCCAAATCCAGGGTTGAAGACGAATAGCAGAAAAAGTAACCCCTGGATCAATTTTAAAACAAAATTCTTTCCATTTGGTGGTAAAAGTGGCTGAGGATACAGGTACCAGATTGATCCCCAGATCAGCGTAAGTACCATCGGTATTATCATTAAAAAGTCCAATCTGAAAGTTAGATGAAAAATCATCTTCAGCTAATATCTGAACATAAAGATAACGGGTTGTTTCTGTAGTGGCCATAGATTTTAAACTCAAGACAGGACCTCCCCACCATTCTATCCCATTTTGTGCTTCAAATGTAAAACATTTACCGGAAGCATTTATCCCATCCTGTACTGGATTATCAATAATATTAAGGCTTTCAGGATAGAGCCATCCTGAATTCGTAATTTTTAACGGGGATGTTGCCGGAGATTCAAAGTCATAGAAATACGCATTTGTTGCGCTTGCAGTGATACAATATAGTGCAAAACATGCAATGATTAATTTTTTTTTCATGATATTATAACCTTATTATTTTGTTTTAGATATATTATTTAACTTGTAATTCTTATGAGCATTGATTTTAAATACACACCCAACAGGTTAGTAATTAATATGAGACAAAACTAATAATTAATCCGAATAAATATCTTAGTTGTTGTTTCAAAATCTGTAATCTTTGTTTCAATACTAAACTTTAACTACTACGAATCACAAACCGGTATTTCATATCGTAGTTGAGCCATTGATGATAATTTGTCCCCCAACAACTCTTATGCAGGCATTAGTGAACTCCTAGTATAGTTCATCAAATTCTACTGATTTAAGCTTCCAAATTTTTAAAGTCGAAAATATGTAAATCAATATTATTAAATAGTATCTCCAATATAGATGATCTATATTCTATTTTTTAATTGAGACTTAAGAAACAGTACAGGAGCAGAAATAAATCTGCCCACTGTTCTGTTGATATTTCATTCTTATTCTATCAAGATATTTTTTGCAAAGCTTCCATTACTATTAACAGCCTTAATAATATACAAACCTTTACTAAGATCAATGATCGTTGGGGCATTTATTTTTGTATATTTCAATAATATCCCATTCATGTTATATATAAAAACATTTGTTTTGGAGCATACATTGTTAATTAAAATCCCTTTATGTTGAGGAATGAAGGATAAAGAGGTTGTTATTTCACTTACTTCAGTTGTAGGGTTTACACGTGCCGGATTCCCATCCAATTGGATATCATCAATTCCAGTTGTAACCCACCAATCATTAATATTGAAAGCAAGAGAGTTTACGATAGTCCCAATACCCAGGTCAATAGTAACATCATGCCATATAGTGCGATCATTACTTGAACTAATAAATGGTGCAACATTTGGTTGGGCGTACACCCGCAAAGGTTGGCTGTATTCCGTTGGATGGTCTTCATTTGATAAAAAGAAGTATTTTACATGCAAATATCGTGTCTGTGCAGTAGTAATGCCATGTACACCGCTGTACATTGGTCCGGCACCTGATGGGCCATCACTTACCCAAGATCGCATACAATATCCGGAATTGTTTGCCACTGTAGATGATATAAAAGGAGCTTCGGTAGTTGCAGCGCAATAAATACTTGCGTTGCTGGTCGATGCAGTCCAGCCAACGATGCTTTGAGACTCAAAATCCAGAGAGAAAGGTTTAAGTTCGGGAATAACCGGCGCTTGATCACTCAAACGAATGTTGTCAATCTTGAAAATTCCTGCCCGGTTAGGCTCACACTGAACAGCTGAGAATGTCACACCGGGATCTATTTTAAAGCATATCTCCTTCCACTCAGTAGAAGAAAACGATACAGATGAAGTTGTTGACAGTGTAATATTCGTATAACCCCCGTTATTAAATAAACTAATGGTAAAAGCTGATGGAAATTCAGCCGTGGCAAGCACTTGTATATATAAATAACGTACAGATTCATTTGTAGTCACCGAAGGTAAAGTCATATTGACACCACCCCACCACTCAATCCCCGACTGAGCTTCTATACTATAACACTTGCCAGAAGTGTTAATCCCAGCTTTAACAGGATTATCAATAATAGTAAGGCTTTCTGGAATAAGGTATCCCGCATTTGTAATGGAAACCGGTGTTGTCCCCGGCGTTTCAAAATCATAAAGATAGGTGTTAGTTGCACTTACACTCAGGTAACAAAATACAAAACCTGCAATCAATGGTAATACTTTTTTCATGATGGATTTTTTAATAGTAAATATTCAGTATTAGTAAAAATAAATTTCGTACATTAAATAT
>Ga0302215_10001735_pt1 | contig 15363 bp, 9 predicted proteins | sample II_Fen_N3_1_FD_194580 | JGI IMG/M metagenome (GOLD analysis project Ga0302215, IMG submission 194580) | Peat permafrost microbial communities from Stordalen Mire near Abisko, Sweden - II_Fen_N3_1 | ecosystem: Environmental > Terrestrial > Soil > Wetlands > Permafrost | place: Sweden: Abisko...
CCCGAGAGTCAGTATACCTTCGTGTTCTATTTCTTTCATAATGGCTTTTACCAACGTTGATTTTCCTTCACCATTTTTTCCAACAAATGCAATTTTCTCTCCTCTTTCAATCATGAAATTTGCATTGTCAAAAATGCGTTTTTCACCATAACATTTTCCTGCATTTTCTGCAGTAACAGGATAATTACCCGAACGGGGAGAGGGTGGAAATTTAAGACGCAAAGCCGAAGTGTCTTCTTCATCTACCTCAATCAGCTCTAGTTTTTCCAACATTTTTACCCGTGATTGAACCTGCAATGTTTTAGAATACGTTCCTTTAAACCGTTCGATAAATTCGGTTGTTTCGGCAATCATTTTTTGTTGTTCGTCATACTGCTTTTGCTGTTGCACACGACGTTCTTTGCGTAGCTCAAGGTAATGTGAGTATTTAGCTTTATAGTCGTAAATACGTCCCATGGTTACCTCTATGGTACGTGTTGTTATGTTATCAACAAAAGCCCTGTCGTGCGAGATTACCACTACTGCCTTTGCCGAGTTAATAAGAAAATCTTCAAGCCATTGTATTGATTCTATATCCAGGTGATTGGTAGGCTCATCCAGCAAAATAACATCGGGTCGTCGGAGGAGAATTTTTGCCAACTCAATACGCATACGCCATCCACCGCTAAACTCCGAAGTATTATGCGTAAAATCTTCGCGCGTGAATCCCAGACCCAAAAGTGTTTTTTCGATGTCAGCATCATAATTTATTTCTTCTATGCCATAGAATTGCTCGCTAAGAGCAGATACCCGCTCTATAAGTTCCATATAACTGTCAGAATCGTAGTCAGTTCTGGTAGTCAGCTCTTCGTTCATAGCCTCAATTTGTTTTCCCATTTCATTGATTTCTGAAAAGGCCATCGAGGTTTCTTCAAAAACGGTTCGATCATCTTTAAGCAATAAATGTTGAGGTAGGTAGGCAATAACTGTCTCCTTAGGATAAGAAATGGAACCACGTGAGGGTTCGCGAACTCCGGCCAATATCTTGAGTAAAGTAGATTTCCCAGCACCGTTTTTACCCATAAGAGCAATCCGGTCTTTCTCATTGATAAAAAAGGAAATATCTGAAAAAAGTGTTTGTCCGCCAAACTCGACGGTGAGAGCATCAACTGATAACATTATAATTTTTATTTCAATTAGTTTGGAATTTCACAAAAAAAACTTTCCGTCATTCGGCTATGCAGTCAATAGACGGAAAGTTATGGTTTTTAAAAATGGTTGGTTACAGAATGACTTTTGTAACGCGGCTACCGGCTTGTATAATATAAATATGATTGCGAGACAGTCCATGTATTTCCACTTTATTAGAGCTCGGATTTTTTATAGATGTGATTAATTGCCCCATGGTGTTATACACATTAACTGATACGTAAGTGGTTGGAATATATATATTTACGGTTCCATTATTATCAACATAAACACTATCTACAACGGCTATCAGGCTTTTTGCTTTTGACTTGTCTTGAAAAGTATTTAGATGAATAAGATTAGAAAAATTGGTAATATTTTCATACTTAATGCTTCTGTCAGTATTTAAAGTTCTATCACTTGCTTTTACTTTATAGTAATAATCGAGGTTAGATTCGAGATTAATCAGGGTGTCGGAGGTAGAGGTAAACCATTTATCCCGTGCTATGTATTCAAGTTTTTGTGAAAATCCTACAGTAACATCGTCTACTACTATGTATCCGGCCACTTTGGTATAGGTTAACCGGAATTGGTTGTAATTATTATTTGAGCCGAAGGAATATCTGTTGGTGGTATTGAGTGAACTGGTTATAGGAATTGAGTCCACTTTGTTCCAGCTTGTACCATTCCATGCATCTACCTGAAGATAACCGTTTATGCCGGCTAATGATCTGATATAAAAAGATAAGCTAGTAACAGGAAGCATGTACTGTTCGGTTTGAATGTATTCACCCGAGTTTTTAAACTCTATTGAAGGAATAGAATCCCCACTATAAATAGTTGAAGAAGATATAGCCGATGCTGTAATTGTCCAGTTAGCAGGAGCTGTAAGTCCCTTATTGAATCCTTCTGTTAATGTAGATTCGCCATCGGATAAACTATAAGCGGATAAATAATAACCTGTAGCATCAAATACAGAGTTCCAGTTTGCCACAAAACTGGCAATGGTTATATCGGTTGGAGCAGTGGCGACTGGCGGCACTACGTAAACCGGACGAGTAGATGTGCCTGCCATAGGAACCACCTCATTGTCAGCGCCTGTAGATTGAAGTAATAATGTGTCTTTATGAATGTCTGCAAACGAAGGTTCAGTAGGATTATACCGTATTTGAATACGAGTAGAAGCAACAGTTGAATCAATAGGATTTCTGGCTAAAGTAATGGTCTTAGACCATGCAGTTTCAGCGTCAGTTTCTTTTTTCATTTCAAAGTGCTTGCTGGCTTTGAAGGTAAGATTGATATCTGATTTTAGATTAACTCCGCTGATGCTGATAGTTTTTGCGTCGGTAGGTGTTCCCTGTACTGTTTTGAAAGCGCTTAAAACGCCGGTTTTATTTATTGTTGGCATATTACCGCCTCCCATAAATCTGAATCTGATAACACCATTTGTTTCTTTGATATAGGTTAAGGGCTTACTAATGTTTGTCCCCGAACGTAGAACGGGTGAATAAGAGGTCACAGCAGAGGTTCCGGGAAAAGGATCACCAGGATCAGTGGAGTCAATGGTTTTATCTTCAGAAAGTGCAATTCCATCGGCTTCTATAATGTCTACGCCCATGGCAGATGCTGTATTGTTGACATCGTTTGAATCCCAATCATATGAGTTGAAATAAATATGTGTAATCAACATACCATGACCAGGCAAATACGTATCCCAACCTTTCTTTTGTCTATTTTCCAAGGTGAAAAATTCGACAGGAGATGGGTTCGATCCGATTAAATTAGAATTTCCATACTGAGTAATAATGTAGGCTTGATTGCTTGTTGTGAGTGTATCTAATGTTACATTTTGTGCTTTTTTTAGCTCTGTTGGAGTTAACCAGTTCAAATAAAAACGATCCCAAGCAGAATAGGATGGAGGAGTGCGTCCGCCATTTAAATATGGTCCATAATCCATTATATTCCATGTTGATAATGTATGCTGAGAGCCGTCGTTTGTTGAATAATAATCGGGTAAACCAAGTACATGACCAAATTCATGACAAAAAGTTCCAATTCCACACATATTCGCATCTGAATTTCCTTTCAATTCAGATGTACAAGCATAATCATATACAATCTTACCATTAAACGTCGTGTTGTAATTAGCTAATGTCCAACGATGGGGCCAAACCGTATTAGCAGGACCACCCTCAGCCTCATTATAACCGGCATAATAGATAAATACGTTATCAACCATTCCATCATTATCGGTATCGTATTGTGAAAAATCAACTCCGGCTTCAGCTGCTTTTTTGCATGCATCAATCACCATTTGTTGAGGATTGGTATCATTTCCTTGAGTACCTCCTTCATTAGTACCGTAATAAGCCATTGTGTTATCAAGTGTATATGGTCCAACGACATCAAATTGGGGATTAAAAACGCCCATCGAGCTATCGTGAAAGTAATCTTTTGCCGAACCTGTACCTCCATTGGTACTATAGCCACTTTGGTTCAAGAGGTTTGTAAAGGATGTTAGTGGGGTTGATGTTACAAAGCTTTTATCTGAGAAATTTACTAGTATGACTAATGATTTGGGAGTACCGATTAGTGGATACACTTTTTTGAGAGTAGAGCTTGGAATAACTGCTGCTGCACGCTGGGCTCGCTTGAGTAGACTTTGTTTAGTGAAATTGATATTAGGAGTTAAAGTCTGTATGAGTTGTAATTCGGAAGTACTTCGTTTTTTTATATCATTAGCCTTTACGTTTGTGCTGATTAAATTGCCGGATGTATTCACTTTGGCATAAGTAAGTATGCCCTTGGTATCAGCAATCAAAGGGTAGCCATCTTCTGTGGTTTTGTATTTGAAAAATTCATCTCCACGTAATCTGATGGTTATCTCAGTGCCATCCGGTTGAGTTATTTTAAAGGGATATGGGGAAGCCGGAACGGCAATTAAATTTATAGAGGAAAAAAATATTGAAATAAATATAATGAACCATCTCGTATACATTCTCATACGCAAATTTCTTTAGGATGCAAAGATAAGAAAAAATTGTATTCTCTTGTGAATATGAGTATTTCAGACAATAAAAAACAGTTAAATGTCTGCCGAGGTTTCTTATTTTTTAAAAACAAAATATACAGCTAGTATGAGGAAGATAAATGCAATAGCATGATTCCATCGAAAAGTTTCATTTTTAAATGCAACAAGCGAAAAAACAGTAAACACTAAAAGTGTTATAACTTCTTGTATGACTTTTAGTTGAATTAGTGTAAATGGGCCGCCATTTTCATTAAACCCGATACGATTGGCCGGTACCTGAAAAAAGTATTCGAACAGAGCAATACCCCAACTTATAAGAATGACTACTACCAGTGGGAGTGAGTCAAACCATTTGAATTCTCTCATTTTTAAATGACCGTACCAGGCAAAAGTCATAAATATGTTTGAAATAACCAAAAGTGTTATTGTAAGGAAGATTTTCATCGAAATTGAATTAGTGTATCTACAGTCTGTATGAACACTGTAATTATGAGTTTTTGCTGTCTTTTCTGGTAACTTTATGAGGAAGATACTCTGTTTTAATATTCTCCATGGCTGCCCAGATGCTTTGTCTAACGTCAGGATTCCATTTCTCAAGCTCCGAAATCAGATTTTTAGCGTCTCGTCGGGACGAATCTTTTTCGTGTGGACAGTTTTTAATTTGCTTTTGATAAACCTCAATTCGCTCCATTTCCTTCATCTCTTTTTCTGATATCAGCGCTAAGGGACGTATAATAGTCATGTTGAATTTATTCATTTTTAGTTTTGGCGGCATAGTCCCGAACGATCCCTGATAAATAAGATTGAGCAGTAAGGTTTCTGTTATATCATCCAAGTGGTGTCCCAGAGCGAGTTTGTTACAGCCCAAATTTCGGGCAACATCAAACAGTGCTTTTCGGCGATGCCACGAACATAGAAAGCAGGTCGATTTGCGGGTGTCGGTAGTATCATCAAAGCGCGTAACATGATGTACGAAAGGAATATCAAACTTGTTGCAATAGGTTTTCAGGTATTCTAAATCCGATTGATATGGAATGTTATCGACTGAAATATGAACAGCGGTGACCTTAAAACGCGGAACGAAAATTTTTTGTTGTTCGCCCAGTAGCTCCACTAAAGCCAACGAATCCTTTCCTCCGGAAAGTCCAATCAGAATATGATCGTCATTATCAATCAAACGGTAATCGTTGATAGCTTTTTTGAATTTCTGACGGATGGTTTGGAGTGTTTTTTTATCGGCTTTACTTAGTTCGTCCATATTGAGTGTTTTTACGGAGCGCAAAATTACAATAATCCATTCAATTATTGGTCTGCGAGCCTTTTGAATTTAGTTTTTGCGCATTTTGTTGGGTACAACAGCCTGTATATTTGATTTTTATCAAAGTTTAGAGAAGCTAAAAGATAAAAAACAGCTATTTTTTTTGCTTCAGGTATTGGCAAATTATCAAAAACGCACTATCTTTGCACCGCAATTGCACAAAATGAAAGACGTTCATTTTATATTTAATATATTGCGAAAATAGCTCAGTTGATAGAGCACGCGGCCTTGCCCCAAAAGATTAGACACGTTCCGACCTTGGCAAGGGAAAAATGAAAAAGAGTTTTCAGATTATAAACATATATTGCGAAAATAGCTCAGTTGGTAGAGCGCGCAGCCTTGCCCCAAAAGATTAGACACGTTCCGACCTTGGCAAGGGAAAAACGAAAAAGAGTTTTCAGATTTATCAATAAACATATTATTGCGAAAATAGCTCAGTTGGTAGAGCACGACCTTGCCAAGGTCGGGGTCGCGGGTTCGAGTCCCGTTTTTCGCTCACGGAATGAATAGCGAAACGTGCGTGTTTCGCTTTTTTTCTCTAAAGTCGAAAGTGAATTTATTAATTGCCCAAATGGTGGAATTGGTAGACACGCTAGTTTCAGGGACTAGTGGCCGTAAGGTTGTGGGGGTTCGAGTCCCCCTTTGGGTACTGACGATTTTTTGCCCTCATTTTTTTTAGAATACATGCGCAGATGGTGGAATTGGTAGACATGCTACTTTGAGGGGGTAGTGCCGGTTACGGCGTGTGAGTTCGAATCTCATTCTGCGTACCAATAAAATAAAGAAGAGTTTCTTCCGTAAGGGAGGAACTCTTCTTGCGTTTGGTATTATTTCACTCGCAGCATTTTTCAAAAATACAGCGTTCATTAGCGGTTTCGAATTCGATGGTGGCGTGTTGGATGCCTTCTTCCCGGAGTGAGTCGCGAATTGCTGCTTTGAGTTCCGCCAGTTTTTCCATATCAAGCGTGTTATTCAATACCACATGTACGGTGAGCACGTTGTACGTTCCATCTACGGACCACACATGCAAATCGTGTACGCTCTCCACGCCATCGAACTGCTGAAGGTGGGCAGCAATATCGGTCATATCCACTTCGGCCGGTATGCCTTGCAAAATAATGCGCAGGCTCTGACCCATATTTTTGAATACATTATACATAACAAAGCAGGCAATGGCCACAGACATGATAGGGTCGAGCACAGGCACATCGAAGAAGTGCATTACTATGGAGCCAATCAAAATAGCCAACCAGCCCAACACATCTTCGAGCAAATGAAGTGATACCACTCTTTCGTTGATAGAATTTCCTTTTTTCAATCGAAAAACGGCTGCTCCATTCACCAACACACCGACGATTGCCAATAAAAACATTCCCTCAGTTTTGGTGGCTTCAGGGTGAAAAATACGTGGAATGGCCACCGTCAGAATCAATACGCTACCGGTAACCAGTACGATGGAATTAATGATGGCTCCCAACAGCGAAAAGCGTTTGTAGCCGTAGGAGTAGGAGGTGTCGCTTCCTTTTTTGGCAACTTTCTGAAAATACCATGCTAATCCCAGCGAAAGACAATCGCCTAAATCGTGAATCGCATCGGATAAAATAGCAATACTATTGGTGAAAAATCCACCAACAATTTCCACCAGCGTAAAGAATAAATTCAGGAAGAAGGCTACCTTTATATTTTTTACATCCGAGTGATCGTGGTGATGACCGTGATCATGATGATTATGTTCGTGATTATGACTCTTAACTCCCGAGGGGGGATTGAGGTTTGTGTTGTTTTGTATATTTTCTTGCATATCTTGTATGTTGACTGTTTTAGTAATGTTTGCTCTTCTTTCTGGCTATTATTTAGTATAAATATCCGCTTTGTTATCTAAAATAATATCGATAGATCTTATCTTTTGTGGACTTCAAAAACAATTCACCACAAAAGCAGATATTGAAAACTTCAAGTTATATATCGTCTGCATTTTCAAGGAAACAAAAGCTAAGTTTTTATTTCATAAAAACTTTTGTGACCCTTTTGTGCCTTTTGTGGTATTATCTTTTGATTAGGTAAAATAAAGGATAATCATTTATTTAAACCATTTTCTCACTTCTATTTCGTATCCTGCACCTTGCATATAATTGTATGTTGCCAGATTAAGTCCTTTTCCATAAAAATCCAGATTAATTTCATGCGAAGTTGTAAATGGTATTTCGTTGTTGGCAAAACTTCCTTTGTCTGTATCAATATGCTTTGCACCAACCGCCTCCGGCTGTTGTCCCGAAGGACTGTGTATAGTCATGGCGTAACGGTGCCAGAATGCCGACTGAACGTAACCTTCTTCAAATAAACCCCGAACGACTTCGAGCGATTCGATGGTCTCCAGCGCTGTTTCTGTTGGGAATCCGTACATCAGGTAGGCGTGGGTCATGATACCGGCTTCTGTGAAGTTTTTCATGCTTTCACGCGCAGTTTCTATCGTAATGCCTTTATTTATAAGTTTCAAAATGCGTGGAGACGCAACTTCCAACCCTCCGGAAATAGCAATACAGCCAGACTGCGATAATATATAACAAAGTTCCGGGGTAAATGATTTCTCGAATCGTACATTTGTCCAGTAGCTTACGGTTATTTTACGACGAAGAATTTCCTCAGCCAGTTTTCGAAGGAGGGCAGGAGGGGCTGCTTCGTCCACAAAATGAAATCCCGATTGACCGGTTTGCTGCATGATAGCTTCCATTCGGTCGACGATTAATTCAATCGGCGCAGCCTCGTATCGTCCGATATAATCCAGACTTCCATCGCAGAATGTACATTTACCCCAATAACAGCCATGCGCCAGCATCATTTTGTTCCATCGACCGTTGCTCCACAAGGCGTGCATGGGGTTGGTAAGTTCTATCAGATTGATGTAATTATTCTGAAGTAACCCGTCATAATCAGGTGTTCCGCTTTCGCTAAATTTGATGTTTTCTTTACTATCAAAGTTTGCCCGAACGATTGTTCCCGAGCCGTCCCGATAGAGTGTACGAATGAGTTCACCACCGCTTAGGAGTCGCAATAGCGGCAACTCACCGTCATCGAATGTCATAAAGTCAATGTAGTTGAAAATGGTTGGGTCGGTCAGGTCACGTAGTTCGGTATTTATGTACCCACCTCCAAAAATAATTTTAGTGTCCGGCGAATTTGTTTTGATCCATTGTGCACATCGTAAAGCGCTGTACAGATTTCCCGGAAAAGGAATGCTAAAGCCTACGAAATCGGGTTTGGATTCGGTTATTCTTTTTGCGAAAATTTCCAACATCAATTTATCAATCAGCGATAGCGGCTTCTCTAATTCAGCTTGCAAGGGTGCAAATTCGGGTAGTCGCAGGCAGAGCGATTCAGCGTAGCGGATCAATTCAAAACGTGAGTCAATTGTCTGATTGATAAAGTCACATAAATCTTTTAGGAAAAGTGTGCACAAGTGTGTTGCTCGGTCGTGATTTCCAATTGTTCCAAATCCCCAGTCTAAATCATCGTCGCTGGGAAGTCTTTTGCTGGCGGGCCAGAAGTCGCGGTTGGAGAATCGTTGCGCCAACGAATTGTCCTTTTCGCCCAAAAACCGCATTACCGGATTAATAGTTTGTATGTAAAAATCAGCCTGCTGAAGCATGATTTTATTTTGCTTGGAGAGTTTAGGAAGAGCGCCTGCTTTTTTAAAAATTACGTCCAGATTTTTACTTGTAAAAAGAGTCTGAATAAGTTCAATACTTAAATCCATCTGTCCGGCATCAATGCCTTTGGAACGTAGAAAACCCAATAAATGACATGTAGCGGAGTAAGGTGTGTTGAGCTGTGTTAGCGGGGGCGTTACAAGCAGAATCTTCATGCGATTGATATATTTTGTGCAAACTTACGGAATTATTTTTGCAAAGCCGATAAATATTATTTTTTTGCTGATATTCATCTATATATTGGTTAAATAGTTGTATTTTTGTAGGTCTCGAAAACACTAAGTCGTTTGAGTGTGTTTTATCTATATTGTTAACGAAATATTCAATTCATTATGAACGCAAAAGTAAAGAAAGGGCTTAAAATTGGTGGCTCAACAGTTGTTGTATTTTTTCTTATTCTTTTGATTTTACCGTTTGCCTTTAAAGGCAAAATTACGAAATTGGCAAAGGAGCAGATTAATGGGAAATTGAATGCAACGGTTGATTTTGATAAAATAAATCTGAGTTTTATACGCCATTTTCCATTTGCAACAGTAAGTATGGAAAATTTACGTATTGTAGGGATAGATGAGTTTAAGAAAGATACCTTGCTTTATAGCGAAAGTGTTGATCTGGTGCTGAATTTAAGCAGCTTGTTTTCGGATAAAGGATATGAAATCAGAAAGTTGCAAATCAATAATTCGCGAATTTTGGTGCACGTTCTGCAAAATGGAAAGAATAACTGGACAGTGACGAAGACGGATTCTACCCAAAAGAATGATACTACGCCCATGAGCTTTAACATGAAGTTAAAAGATTTTGAAATAAAGAAAGCTTATATCGTATATTGGGATGAACAGGGAAAACAAAAAGCGGTTATATATAATCTGAATCATCATACTTCAGGAGATTTTACGGCCGATAGTTCTATGTTGAAAACCAAAACAACCATCGATTCGCTCGACTACTGGATGGGAGGAGTGAAATATCTTTCGAAAGCCGATGTTGAACTAAATGCGACTATTGATGCCAATCTGAACAAGAAAATTTATAAGTTCAGTGAAAACTCATCGCGTATCAATGCCATTCCATTTTCTTTTGCCGGTTGGGTGAAGATGCTCGACGATGGCTACGATATGGATTTAACGCTCGATGCGAAGAAAGTTGATTTCAAGGCTATATTATCCATGATCCCGGCAATTTATTCAAATTCATTTGAAGGTGTGAAAGCCGGTGGTGCTGTGAATATGTCGGGCTTTTTGAAGGGGAAAATGATTGGGGATAATTATCCGGCTTTCGACTTTAAACTGACTGCCGTGAACGGTTGGTTTCAATATCCTAAATTGCCTAAATCAGTACAAAATATCAATATTGCGGCTGATATTTCAAACCCCGGCAAAACGCTTGATGCTACAGTGGTGGATATTTCAAAATTTGCTTTTACACTGGGTGGCAATCCATTCTCAGCTCAAATGCGGGTGGCTTATCCAATGTCTGATCCGGAATTGACCATGAAAGCTGTTGGAAAACTGGATTTGGGAAACATAAAAGAAATTTATCCGCTCGAAGCTGGAACTCAACTGAACGGAGTGTTGGATATGAATCTTGATTTGGGCGGCAGAATGTCTTACTACGATAATAATCAATACGATAAATTCAAATTTGCCGGAAAGCTCAATATCACCAATATGTTAGTGAAAATGAAAGCTTCTCTTCAGGATATTTCTATTGCCAAAGCCAACATGGTTTTCAATAATCGTTATGCCGATTTGTCTACCTTGCAGATGAAACTTGGACGAAATGATTTGACTATGAGTGGAAAAGTGGAGAACTTCGTAGCTTATGCCTTACATAATAAAACATTGGTGGGAAGCCTCAATATGCAGTCCAACTATTTTAATGTGAGTGATTTTATGACGGCCGATACCAAGGCTACTAAGGCTGATACTGCGAAAATGTCTCTGATTCAGATTCCGAAAAATATAAACTTCACCATGAAGGCCGATTTCAAAAAGCTTGTTTATTCAAAAATGGATTTTTCAAATGCAAAAGGAACGTTGCTTGTTGCCAACGGAGATATGAAAATTCAAAATATGGGCTTACAGGCTTTTGGAGGTAGTATGACGATGAATGGTTTGTACAGTACAGCCGATGTAAAGAAACCGTATGTAAACTTTGATGTAAATCTTTTGGATGTGACTTTTACGGAAGTATTTAAGCAAGTGGAGACTTTGAGGAAATTTGCTCCGGTGTTCGAAAAAGCTACCGGGAAATTTTCTTCTAAGCTATCGATAAATTCATTGTTGCAGAATGATATGATGCCAAATCTTGCTACGCTTATCGGTAATGGTTCTTTCTCTACAAAGTCCATTGGATTGAGTAACGTAGAAGTTATTAATGCTTTGGCTTCCAAACTTAATAAGTCCGGATTGTCAAGCAGCACAATTAAAGATCTGGCGTTAAGCTTTGACATTAAAGATGGAAAAGTAAATACAAAACCTTTTGATGTTACGCTGGGCAATATAAAAATGAAATTAGGTGGTTCTACAGGTTTGGATAAAACGATTGCCTACACAGGTACCGTTCAAATGCCCGATCAGTTTAATATGGGTAAATTTTCGAACCTGAATCTGAAAATAGGTGGAACTTTCTCAAAACCTAAGGTACAGTTAGATGTGATGAGTATAATCAATAATGTTATTGGTGATACTAAGGCTAAAGCGGTGAGTGCTGTGAATAAGCAGATAGATGCTGCAAAACCAAATGCAATAAAAGCAGCTCAGGATCAAGCAGACCAAATACGCGCTGAAGCCAAGAGGATTGGTGATCAGCTTATTGCCGAAGCGAAAAATCAGGGTGATCAGTTAGTGGCAAAAACATCAAATCCAATAACTAAAGCTATTGCACAGCGAGCTGCTAAAAAATTGGTGGAAGAGGCACAAAAGAAATCTGACGATTTGAATACTAAGGCTGATGCAAAGGCCAAAGACCTGATAGAAAAAGCTTCCGGCAATGCCAAATTATAGTTTGTAAATTTTCAATAAGTTTTTTAGGATGAAATGTAAGTTGATTTTTTTCTTTTTTTTGTTGTGCTTGACGATTTCAGCAAAGCAAGTTGATAACGGTGAAGCATTATTTAATAGCAAACAATACCTGAAAGCTCGTGCGGTATATGAGAATCTATTGAAACAGCGACCCAAGGATGCTTCGTATAATTATAAACATGCCCGGTGTTGTTATGAGTTAAAGGATTATGAAACTGCTATCGCTCACTTTGAGCTGGTGGGTGCAAAGTTATTTCCGATGCGCGATTTGTATTTGGGCGAATTGTATTTTAATACCTATCGCTTCGATCAATCGGTACTGGCTTATCAGGCTTATATCTCAACTCTTAAGCCCGACGATAGCAGAGTTCCAGAGTATAAGCAAAAAATAAAGCAGGCCGAAACCGGCGCCAGAATGTTGACTAAAGTAGAGGATATTGCCATTGTTGACAGTGTTTTGGTTGGGAAAAATGAGTTTTTGAAATACTACAAGTTTAGTAATGAATTAGGTTCACTTCATCAAGAGCTACTTAAAATTACCTCTCGTCGTACGGTTGATAAGATTAAATACACTACTCAACGTCAGGATAGAGTGTACTATTCAGATTCAATCCAAGGGCAAATGGATATTTTCACATCCTACCGCCTATTGGATGGTTGGTCTGCTCCAACTCCTGTTTCTTCGGAAATAAATTCTTCAGCAAATGAGAATTATCCATTCTTGTTGTTGGATGGGGTGACGGTTTATTTTGCTTCGGATGGTGAAAAGTCATTGGGAGGATACGACTTGTTTATTTCCAGATTTAATCCTGAAACAGATAGTTTTCTAGCCCCCGAGAATATAGGATTTCCGTTTAATTCTCCGGCTAATGATTACATGATGGTTATTGATGAGCAGCATCATTTGGGTTGGTTTGCCACCGATAGAAATCAGGTAGCGGGTAAAGTTGTGATTTATACGTTTGTCCCGAATGAAACAAAGAACATTATCCGCTCTGATGATAAGAATTACATTCGTAGCCTTGCTATGCTCAAAACTTACCGTAAAGCGACTGATGTTTCGGTTCGGACTGATTCGGTAATTCAGAATCAATCTCAAAAAGACGACAATCGGATGGAGTTTGTGGTTAATGATTCTATAGTTTATACTAACGTAAACCAGTTTAAGAGCCCTGAAGGGTTAAAGTTGTGGCAGGAGATGCATAAGCTATCGCTGGAAGATAAAATACTTAGAACTAAGCTGAACGACTTGAGAACGCAATATTCTAACGTTGTAACAGAAAAAGAAAAATCGGAAATCGCTCCCAAAATACTTGAACTGGAAGCCAAAATAAGGGAGGAACAAAAACAGATTTCGCTGAAAGTCATTCAAATCAGGAACGAAGAATTAAAATTGATTCAGAACTTGAAATAAATTCGGTTCTTTAGGATTATTTTCTTAATATACAGACTTTTTGATTAAACTATTTTCTTGTATAATTTGTTTTTAATTAAAATGATTTTAAAACCGAATATATGGAAAACACAAATCAACTGTCGATAAAGACAACGAAAGGTGGCCCTTATGTTGTCAATGGTAATTTTAAGCTCAATTTGCCTTCTGGCGAAACAAAAGAATGTAGTGGAAGTACTTCTCTTTGTCAGTGTGGCAAAAGTGTGAACAAGCCATTTTGTGATGAGTCGCACAACAAATCAGTGATTGGTACAACTAATCCGTGGTTTTGATGAAAAAAAATATAAATTGTCTAAACAAACAGATAGAAGCTATTTTCTATCTGTTTGTTTTTTAGTGGGTTGTTACTTGCGTTATATTCAATTAACGTTATTTCCATTTAATTGTACTGTAACTTCCGTTTTTAGTGTTAATTTTGCCTGTTCAAAAATATATTAATGGATAAATTGCGATTTCAAAGTTTTGGAAGTGGAAGTAGTGGTAATTGTTATTTTATTGGCAATGCTTCGAATGGTTTGTTGATTGATGTAGGTCTTGGTGTTCGTTCTATTCGAAAGAATTTGCGAAACATGGGCTTGGATTTTGAAAATATTTGGGGTGTCTTTGTAACTCACGATCATGCAGATCATATCAAGGCTGTGGGTCCGATAGGAGAAAAGCACAGAGTTCCCATTTATACAACCCGCAAGGTTCATGAAGGTATTCAGCGTAGTTACTGTGTTACCGAGAAATTATATTCAAGCAGAAAATATATCGAGAAAAATGAAACTATTGAAGTGGGAGAGTTTAAAGTAACAGCTTTCCCCGTTTCGCACGATGCCACAGATAATGTAGGGTATACTGTTGAATATAAGGAAAAAAGATTTACATTTGCTACTGATTTGGGTTTTGTTGGTGAAGAGGCTGCAACGCACTTGTCAAAGGCTGACTACATGGTACTCGAAGCAAATTATGACGAACAAATGCTGCTGCAAGGTACCTATCCGGCTTATTTGAAAAACCGTATTATTGCTAAAACAGGACACCTAAGTAATGATCAGGCGGGACTTTTTTTATCGGAAGCCTACAATGAACGTATTAAACATATTTTTTTGTGTCATTTAAGTCGTGAAAATAATTTGCCCGAATTAGCTTATACAACTATTCAAAACTATTTAGAAACTAAGCAAATAAAGGTTGGAGTAGATGTTCAACTGGTCACGTTAGACAGAATGAATATTTCAGAACTATATATATTTTAAAGCCGAGTTATTGAGCCTCACTTTTAAAAATTATAAAAAGCATGTCATTAAACTTAGTCATAATTCCTACTTATAATGAGAAGGAAAACATAGAAAACATTATTCGGGCAGTTTTTAGTCAGCCACTTACATATCATGTGCTTATTATTGAAGACGGATCGCCTGATGGAACTGCGTCTATTGTTAAGCGCATGCTGACTGAATTTCCTGACAGCTTATTTATGGTTGAACGGCAGGGCAAGTTAGGCTTGGGCACTGCTTATATCGCCGGTTTTAAGTGGGCTTTAGCTCATGGCTACGAGTATATTTTCGAGATGGATGCTGATTTTTCGCATAACCCTGTTGATTTGAATCGTTTGTATGATGCATGTGCCAATCAGGGTGCTGATGTTGCCATTGGATCTCGCTATGTGACAGGTGTGA